>ENA-ORSG01000008-ORSG01000008.1-human-gut-metagenome-genome-assembly--contig:-NODE-8-length-298914-cov-25.444330_pt1 | contig 298914 bp, 228 predicted proteins | sample MGYA00242189_ERZ509156 | MGnify/ENA primary metagenome ERZ509156 (study PRJEB26280, sample SAMEA2338666) | human gut metagenome | biome: human gut; feature: human-associated habitat; material: faeces...
AATATATCAAACTATTTTTTCTAATTATTTTTGAATACATTTGCTAAAGTGCTGATGCATAACGATGTTGTAGAACATATTTTTTATGTATAGGGAAATTGTGCGCGGAAACGACGAGAGGGATACACATTATTATATCACACGCGGGCGAGTAGGTGCGCCGGGAATCAGTTTGCGTTAGGGAGCAATTAAAGAATCAGTTCATTAAAATAAGAGGAAAGAAAGATAGATATAAGAGATAGTGGTTTTATAGTGGATTCCATTCCTTAGTTTGATTCATTAATATGATACTTGTATGAGAATGATACGTAGAATCTTCACTTTACTGAAAAGGATTTTTCTTTTTCATTTCTCATGTTCTCATAACATACACAATAATCAGCTGTGAATCAAACAGATAACACCATGAGAAATAAAATACAAAAGGGCATTTCTCATAGCTTTTCCGTGACTTAGTCCGTAAAATCGAGCATTTCTCATAGGGTTTAAACCATTTCTCATCTTATTCTCATACTCCGTCTATACATTTTACTCATTTCTCATACAGTATAATTGTAGTTTTTCCGGACTTTTGCCGGATTTACGATTACTCCTTTCCTTCTTCGGTTTTATTAAGCAACTTCTTGCTATTTACTACTTTCCTGTATGTTATTCACCTTATACCTTTATGTTTTTCCCTAATCATTGTTATTCCTTCCTACCACTATTCGTATCGTTGCACTCTAGTGAACAGATCGTTGCACTGGAGTGAACGGTTCTATCTACTCTAGTGAACAGACCTTTCTACTCTAGTGGAACGATTCAGATACCGGTAGGAAAACATGAGAATATCTACTCCATACACTTTCATAAACGCTTTATAATATATTATTAATCAATACATAACTGAATATGTAGCATTGAATCTATTACAATTAATTAGCCTCTTTGCCCTACGAAAGATTATGAGAAATGCCTTGAAAAGCTATGAGAAATACTTTGTTTTGTGGACAAAATGCTGGTAACACTATGAGAAATACCCTTTTGTGTTTTATTTCTCATAGTATTATATAACTGATTTGAAGATTGTTATCACATATATTATGAGAACATGAGAAATGAAAAATCATTTGCAGGAGCTTTGATATAAATACAGGAAACTATCCACACCTATGTTTTTCGAGAAAATGATAAATCGGTTCAGTTCATATCATAGATTTATTTCGTACCTTTGCCATTCTATTTATATAAAAAGAAAAAATGAGTAAAGAATACACACTCGCAGATTTCACAGATATTTTTGATTACTCCACAGGATGGTTCAGCGACAGTAGCATTTGTAGTCTATTCTATCAGATATTCAAACGATTCCCTTCCATGAAAATGGTAAAATATAAAGTAAACCAGGATTTTCTGAAAGAAATCAAGGAACTTTATCAGCAAGATGACGCGTTCGATATATTCGAGCATGTGTACTGCAATCATTTTGAAAATGAAAAAGAAGAAGAGGAGGAAGAAGAAGATAATACATCTACAAAAGAGTTATACGACTGTATCGTTATCTGCAAAAAGAATTTGATGATCGGCTATTTTGATAATTGCGTAAAGATTGTCTATTCCAATATCGACAAGGAGGAAATCAATCAGATCAATCAGATTTGCGAAAACCACAAGAAGGAAAATGAGAAACTTAACAATCTATTTATAGTAACATACTCTCATAACTACTTCAGCCTGAAACAATCGCAAGTTAATGAACCTGCTATTCAGATTGATCGTCACTATAACGATGATTTTGTTCCCGTAGCTGCCGAGATCGAAAACTTTCTGCTGGAGGACAACAAAAGCGGATTAATCATTTTGCATGGAAAACAGGGTACAGGAAAAACGACTTATATCCGCCACCTTATCAATCTTGGAAAAAAGAGAATGATCTATATGAGTGGAGACCTGGTAGATAAACTTTCGGATCCGAGCTTTATCACTTTCATCCGCCAACAAAAGAATTCTATCTTCATCGTAGAGGATTGCGAAGAACTATTGTCAAGCCGCAACGGAGGCAACCGTATGAATGCCGGCTTAGTCAACATACTGAATATTAGCGACGGGCTATTGAGCGATGAATTGTGTATCAAATTTATCTGCACCTTTAATGCTCCATTAAAAGATATCGACGAAGCATTGCTTAGAAAAGGACGTCTGGCTGCCCGATACGAGTTTAAAGACCTGACTACTGATAAGGTTAATCAACTAATCAAGGAAGAAAGCCTGGATATTCCCGAACAGACACACCCCATGACACTGGCTGAAATCTATAATTACGAAGGAATGGATTTCTCCCAGGGAAGAAAACGGGTAGGATTCTAAAGATATTCTCCGGAATAGAATTGCCAGAGAAAAAACAGGCAATTATTATTGTGGAATACAAGTATATAAATTTTATCTACATCCGGACACGATTCGACATTTTTATACGTTTATTATACGTTAAAAGAGTTGCCCTATTATTGAGCAACTCTTTTAAATATAAAACTTCTTAAGTTCAAACTTAACTTGTGATACCTTATACGGACATATTCTTACTTATAAGTTAACGGAACTTCAAAGATATTCACTCACAAAACCTGCTATTATCCAAAGCTGAAGGGAAAAGCGCTTTCATCAGATAAAGCAATTAATCCATTTTTCCGTTGGATACAAATTTTGTTCTCTCGTGCCAACCAACCGGCGGCCAATGCTGTACTTTCTACGCTTAGGTTTAATCTTCTCGCCAATTCAGGTATTGAAATTTCACCAATTTCTTTCAGGGCATACCAGACCTTTCCGGCATTGTTCCCTACAATTGTTTTATCCATGGCTATTTTTATTAATAATTCGGTTACAATATAATCATTTTAATAATAGTTTATAACAAAACCGGCTTTTTTATTTTAGTTTTTGACATTATTTAAAACAAGAAAATCAATTTCGCAATTAACGGTTAAAAATTTGGTCATGGTTCACACCATAACACCACTGTAAGGTACATTATATATCAAAATAAATTCTCAAAACAGGTATAGGGCAACCATAGAAAGAAAATAGAAAGTTGACATTTCCGCAATATCGGACAAGTCATTTCGCTTTTTTACCAATACCTTTGCGAAGTGAAATACCAAAATTAGTTATGCAACAGAAAAAAACAACGAAAGAGGAATATCAAAAGTGCGTAAATGTTGTAGTGGAATACATCATCCAACATTTAGGAGAAGATATTGATTTAAAATCTCTGGCCAGAATTTCAAACTTTTCTCCTTTTTACTTTCACCGGATCATGAAAGCTTTTCTCGGTGAACCGATTGGTACGTTTATTGTCCGGACGCGGACAGAAGCTGCCGCACGCCTACTCCGCTACTCGGATATTCCGATTGCTGACATCGCCTACCGGATTGGTTACGCATCCCCTTCTTCATTATCGAAAGTGTTCAAGCAATTTTATGGCATTTCACCTTTAGAATATAGAAACAATAAAAACTTTGTAATTATGAAACCAGCGATTATCAGGCCAGACCTGGAACTAAAAAAAGAGATCAGAAATGTCTCCGAACGGAATGTGATTTATATCCGCCTTACAGGCGACTACAAACTGAATGATTACGGTGGCACTTGGGGCCGTTTATTCCAATTCATCAAAGAACAAAAACTGCCGATGGGAGATTTCAGCCCGCTTTGCATCTACCACGATGATCCGAAAGTGACGCCAGCCGAGAAACTGCGTACAGACGTATGCATGGTAATGCCTGTAAAGGTTGCCCCCAAAAGTGATGTGGGATTCAAGGTTATCCCAGCCGGACGTTATGCTATTTTCCTTTATAAAGGCCCGTATGACAATCTGCAAGCTGTGTACGATACGATTTACGGAAAGTATCTGCCCGAAATGGAATGTACGATACGTGATGAAGCCAGTGCTGAACGCTATCTGAACAATCCATGTGACACTCCCCCCGAAGAGTTGTTGACGGAGATCTATATTCCGGTAGAATAATCCGGATAAGGGGACGAAGGAACAGCAGTCACTTCCAGACAGGCTGTTCCCTCTTCCCTACCTGTTATTTTTCAGCATAGACGCCAATCCTGTTTCCTTCACTATCCGTGAATACGGCAAACCATCCTTTATCGTCTGCCTCAATCTTTGTTTTGGGAATGACAACTTTCCCTCCTTTCAGAAGCACTTTTTCCAACGTTTGTTCAATATCCTCACAGTTGAAATGGATAAGTACGCCATGCGTTGAAGGAAGAAAGTCGAAATTTGAAGCATAAGAAATAGCACCGACGGTTTCACCTTCTTCCGTGAAACAAGCCATTTTCTCTGTTTCACATTCAAAAGTCGGAAGTTGCACACCCAACACAGTTTCGTAAAAATCGACAGCCCGACGGAAATCGGTAGCAGGAATCTCAAAAAATGCAATTAATTTTTTCATCTCGTTTCTTTTTTATGGTTACTACTAAGCCTTTGCAAAGACATTGCAAAAGTAGGGTAACACGAGGAAGCCCGATAGAAAAAAAGAGACATCTTTAGAGTTCAGAGAAATAATCGGAATAAGGGGCGCATACAGAAAGATACTCCGCAGGGGTATAACCGGAAAAGAGTTTGAATTCCTTTATCATGTGAGACTGATCGGAAAAGCCACATTCATAAGCCACTTGTACAAAAGGAATCGTAACATCCTGTTGCAGCATGGATAACGCCCGTTGCATACGGATAATACGAATAAATTCCTTGGGAGTAGTGCCGACATAATCGGCGAAGATACGCCCAAACTGCTTACTGCTCAAACAGGCTGTTTCCGACAAATGAGAAATATTGATTTGCGGCCGGAGGTTTATTTCATGAAAAACAGCAGACATCCGCTTGAGATTATACTCGGGAAGAGTGTATAAACGACGAAGAAAAAACTGCTCTATCAACCGAATACAAACTGCATTATCAGAAGTATCCGTGACCTGTTTCACTAAATCCGACAGTTCTACATCTTCCATCGCACCGGTATCTACAGTCTGCCCATGGAACAAATGACTGGGTATATGAAACAATGCTTTTACCGCATAAGGTTGAAAAACAACAGTAATCATCTCTATCCTGCCTGTAGACATCACATCCGAGAAACCGACCGATTGTCCGGAAATAAAGGATTGGGGTTGCAGCTCCGACTCGCCCAACAAAAGAAGTTGTTTCCCTTTATGGAATACCAGTTGCATGCAGCCAATAGGCAGAGTCCGTTCGGAGACAGGAGCTATTGAGTCGTCTTGCAATATCCAGTAATGCCGTATATAGGGAGCCAGTGCAAAACAGGGTTTTATCAGTTGAAATGATTGCATATAACAAAGATATTATTTCTTAATCCAAATGCAAAAGTAAAACTCCTGTTTAAAAGGGGATAGTAAAAAAAGGACTTCTTTACTTAATTAAAAAAGCATCCCCTGCTTGAAGAAACATGATTGCAACTCATTCAAACAGAGGAAGAATTCTTTAGATAACGGAAAGTCCATATTCGTAGGCTTCCGACATCGCATTGTAATCTGCATCGGAATATGCGCCTTTATCTCTTGCTTTCTGCATATCTTTCATAAACGATTCCACAGAAGACAGGAAGCTATAATAATTCTTTTGCTCTTCATCATAGCCTGTGACAGCAGGAAGTTTCTTTGCAGCTTCGAGTTCTTTCTTCAATTCTGCCATCTTCACATCAATGCGAGCACCCTCCAGTACATGTTTGCGGGAATAAAGATTCATTATGCTTTGCACAGTGCCGGACATCTTACGCATAGCCATGATTTGATCTTTCAACGGTTCGTCGGCAAGAAGTTCTTTTTCAGCCTGTTCCGTGAGAGGGCTTAGAATATCAAAAATCACTTGTTTATATTCGGACATTTCTACACTTAGCCGATAGTTTTCATCCAAGAGCTTGCCAGCCTTGGCTGTCTCTTTGGCCTGCTTGTAAGAGAGAAACTTATTAAAATTATCATAGAATTGCGCCCGTGCACTGAAAAGTCCTCTATAACTCTGCTTCAGATTCTGACGGACTTGTATATTAAAGTAATCTCCCGGATCCATCAATTCCGCAGTGTCTCTGGCAGATACTTCAGGCGGTGCTATCGGAGATACTTCAGGAACTTTTCCTGTCTGTTCCATATATCCCAAGACCGCATTTACGTCTTTTGCATTAGCTACATGCCTCAACACGATGAGCGATGTATGATAATAGTTTATCACTTTACTGGCATTATCCAATTCCTCCGGAGTGACGGAGGACGCAGCCTGTTTCTTGTTTCCTCCCGAACAGGAAACCAATAAGAAAGCACCTATCAGTGCTCCAAACAATAAGATATTCTTCTTCATAATAATGGTTAGTTTATTGAGTCTTTCGTACTATAACAATAAAAATCGTTTTTTGTTATAGACAAACAATGCATATTCGAAAAGTGTTCTCTATATGATATTAACTTAAAAATAAAACAAATATGGAACAATCATTTCAAAAAGGAGTTGTGCTCCATTTGGCTTCTCTCATTGAATATACTGAAGGAGGCGTTATCAGCAAACAGTTAATCAAAAGTCCGGCAGGAAATATCACTTTATTTTCTTTTGATAAAGGAGAAGGGTTAAGCGAACATCGTGCCCCGTTTGATGCGCTCGTGCAGGTATTGGAAGGGGTAGTGAATATTACTGTAAACGGAACTCTGTTCACCGTAAAAGCAGGAGAAAGTATCGTATTTCCGGCGAATGCGCCGCATGCCCTTACAGCAGTGGAGAGATTTAAGATGCTGTTGACTATGATTAAGGAATAAACAATCATAGTGTATAAAAACAAAAAATGGCTACTCATCACGAGCAACCAATCTTTTGTTAACCTTAAATCTAATACTTATGAAAAAAACACTGTACAAAGGTACCATATTTCAGGTAAATAGCAAATTTTAGAGCCTAAACAGCCCATATTATAACAGGGTTTAATACTCTGGGAAGCGCATTAACATTTCAGACTTCGCACGTTAACATTTAACATATTCATTCACACAAGTTACTTCTTGGGTAAGTAAGAATACAAAAAAGAGGGAATCATTGAAACAACATCGTCTTTTTTTTTGTAACTTTGAACTATGATAATCAGTGCCAGCCGCCGGACAGATATTCCGGCATTCTATTCCCAGTGGTTTTTCAACCGGATTAAAGAAGGATATGTATTAGTGCCCAATCCATATCATCCGAAAATGATTAGCAAGATCTCTCTATCTCCTGCTGTAGTAGATTGCTTTGTTTTCTGGACCAAGAACCCGGCACCTATGCTCAACCAACTGGAGAAATTGCAGGATTACAACTATTACTTCCAATTTACACTTAACCCCTACGGAGAAAAGCTGGAAAATCATTTGCCCTCCATCGATAAACGAATGGATACCTTTAAAAAGCTGGCTGATAAAATCGGCAGGGAAAGGGTGATCTGGAGATATGATCCGATACTGACGAACGAGGAATACAATGTTTCTTTCCACCAGGAAGCATTTGCCCGGATTGCCGACGAACTCAAAGACCACACTGCCAAATGTATGCTGGGATTCATAGATCATTACCAGCATATCCGGAACTCTGTACGGTTATTCAACATCCATCCGCTGACTCAAGAGGAAATAGAAGAAATGGCTGTCTCCTTTAAAAAAACAATCGACGTTTATCCCGACATACAGCTGGATACTTGTACTGTAAAAGTGGATTTAAGACATTTAGGTATTCCGAGCGGCCTGTGTATTGATAAGGATCTGATAGAAAAGATCATCGGTTATCCTATCCTCGCCCAAAAGGATAAAAACCAGCGTAACATCTGCAACTGCATTGAAAGCATTGATATCGGAACTTATGAAAGTTGCCTGAACGGATGTATTTATTGTTATGCCATCAAAGGCAATTATAACACGGCAGTATATAATAGGAGGAAACATGATAAAAACTCACCGCTACTCATCGGCCATTTATCCGAAGATGATATCGTAAAGGAACGGGAGATGAAAAGCCTGCGGGATAACCAATATTCGTTGTTTTAATCTCTTCGGTCTGCAGTTGGCTTACAGGCATAAAAAAAGGCTATCTATCCCAGACAGCCAATCTTTTGTTAACCTTAAATCTAATACTATGAAAAACACGGTACAAAGATACGGACTTTTCGGTTATCTCCAAATTTTGAGGCCAAAGCAGCGTATCTTATAACATGGTTTAATAGAATCAGAGCCGTATTAACAAATGAGTGGCCATGCATTAACATTTAACAGTTTTCTTAAATAATCAGAGCGTAAAACTGGAATAGATGCAAAAGTTTTCGAATCGAACACCTTATCTTATTAAAGAGAGTTTATGAGGGCTAACAAATTCCTCTGCCAGCTGTTTCTAATAGAAGGTAACCATCAAATTCCCATTATATGAACAGATTCGAAAATAAAGTAGTTGTCATCACCGGTGCCGCCGGTGGTATCGGCGAAGCAACCACACGCCGCATTGTCTCCGAAGGAGGCAAAGTAGTCATCGCTGACCATTCCGAGAAAAGAGCGGAGCAGCTTGCCAACGAACTCACGCACGCAGGGGCTGACGTGCGTCATGTCTATTTCTCCGCCACCGAACTCCAGAGTTGCAAAGAGTTGATTGATTTTTCCATGAATGAATATCAAAGAATAGACGTACTGATTAATAATGTAGGAGGAACTGATCCCAAACGTGACCTTAGCATCGAAAAGCTGGACATCAACTACTTTGACGAAGCATTCCATCTGAATCTCTGCTGCACGATGTATCTTTCCCAACAGGTCATTCCTATCATGACTGCCAATGGTGGCGGGAACATTGTCAACGTAGCTTCCATAAGCGGACTTACGGCTGATGCCAACGGTACTTTATACGGCGCCAGCAAAGCGGGTGTCATCAACCTGACGAAATATATCGCTACTCAAATGGGAAAGAAAAACATCCGTTGCAACGCCGTAGCTCCGGGACTGGTACTTACTCCCGCTGCATTGGACAACCTGAATGAGGATGTACGTAATATCTTCCTCGGTCAATGTGCCACTCCTTATCTGGGAGAACCGGAGGATGTTGCAGCTACCATCGCTTTTCTGGCTTCGAACGATGCCAGATACATCACCGGACAAACGATTGTGGTGGATGGCGGACTGACCGTTCATAATCCGACAGTGGCGTTATCATAAAACGACCGGATAACGTATTATCGGTAAAGATGATAGGTTATTAACCGGCAACCATTACAAAAAATAATCTCTTTTTCCTTGATGTTACCGATAGGAAACATATCTTTGTGACCAGTCAGTAACAAAAGTATCAAAGTATGGAAAAAGAGATTACTAAAAACAGACAGGCTACGGAAATGACCCTGATTACAGCCGTCAACGACATCATTGAAGAAAGCGGCTTCGAGGGGTTGGGGATCAATGCGGTAGCAGCCAAGGCCAAAGTTTCAAAAATGCTTATCTACCGTTATTTCAATTCGCTGGATGGACTGATAGCAGCCTACATTCAGCAGAACGACTATTGGATTAATTTCGATGAAGAGTTACCGGATCAGGCTCATTTAGCCGCATTTATCAAGCAGATATTCAAAAGACAAATCATGTGGTTACGGGAGAATTATACATTGAAACGCCTGTATCGCTGGGAACTGACAACGGACAATAAGTTTGTGAAAGAGTTGCGCAACAAACGGGAAGAGAAAGGAATCTGGCTGGTAGAGGCAGTCAGCAAACTATCAAAACATCCGAAAAAAGAGATTGCTGCTATGGCTTCCATCATCACCGCAGCCATCAGTTATCTGGCATTGCTCGAAGAAAACTGCCCGGTCTACAACGGCCTCAAGATTCAGCAGGAAAGCGGCTGGGAGGAATTGGAAGAAGGCATCAATCTATTAGTAGACCTCTGGTTACAAAAACAACTCTAATCAAATGAATAAAATGACAATAATGGGAATATGGTTTCTTTCTCTATTGATAAATAGTGGATGCAACCGGGATTTAGTAGAATACGACAGTAACGATCTTAAAATATCTATTGAAAAAGGGGAAGAGTGGTTGCATAATTTTCCTTTGTTTCTAAGCATCAACATCAAAAATCCGCCCCAGATTGCAATCTGGACTGAAGACATGGAAGGGAATTATCTGTCCACCGTGTATGTGACACACAAAATAGCCACTCAATCCTGGCAAGCCTCCGGCGGTAACCGCCGAAAGGAAGCGCTGCCGCATTGGTGTTATCAGCGGGGAATCCAATATGAAGACGGGTTATATCTCCCTAGCAAAAAGGAACCGTTGACGGACGGTATCAGCGGAGCTACTCCGAAAGGTAGTTTTAATGTGAAGATGTCGCCAACCGGGAAGTTGAAGAAGTTTATAGTCAAAATTGAAATCAATCATTCTACAGATTTCAATGATGCATATCCGAAATCGGCCAAAGAAGGAGACGCCAATTACTCCGGTGGAAAAGAAGGGAGCGGACAGCCTGCCCTTGTCTACGCAGCAGAAGTGGATTTGACTTCCGGCAAGAAAGAATTTACAGCCAAACTGATCGGACACAGTAGCCCGGATGGAAGTAATGGAGATCTTACCAAAGATACTTCTTCACTCACAACTGCATTGCATATCGTTAAAAGTATAACCGTGTATGTGCAATAGCAGTAGCTAACCATAATATTATCAGACTCTATCCTTGCATCATTATGAGGAAATTTATATTCATCTTTGCGCTGCTATCTTTCATCACTGTATGTGCCGACGGACAAACAGACAGCAGACGTCTCTCTTACACTACATATATCGGGACAGGTTTTTCTATGAATCAGCCTTCTTACACGCCTTTCAACTGGCAAATCGTCAGTCACTACCACATCAGTCAACGGTTTGCCATCGGTGCAGGCAGCGGACTTTCTGTTTATGAAAAACTACTCATTCCGCTTTATGCCAGTGCGCAATTTTATATAACGAAGCCCAGGAGACTGACTCCTTATCTGGAATGTCATATCGGTGGGTCTTTTGCCACAGACAGAGAAGCAAACGGAGGCTTTTACCTCTCTCCTTCCATCGGTGCACAATTTAAGGTCAACCGGAAATTTAAACTGAATTTGATGGCAGGTTATGAACTCCAGAAACTGGAACGGACAAAGAAACAGGAAGATCCGTATTTCCATACGACGTTTAAGGAAGAATTGTCACACCATTCCATTACGTTGAAAATCGGCTTGACTTATTGAGGTAACTATAATAAGAGATAAGGAATTTGCCATTGCAAACAGAATATATATTCAGATCCTGGCTTTATTCCCCTCGAATAAAAAAAGGCATAATTATTAATGATTAAGTCGTTATATTATTCAACAAATACTAACTTTACGACGTTATAAAATATAAAGAGCGAACGAAATGATTGTTAAGACATTACTAGATACCGATCTTTATAAGTTTACCACATCGTATGCTTATATCAAACTGTTTCCCTATGCAATGGGCACGTTTAGTTTCAACGACCGGAATGAAACTCAATATACCGAAGATTTCCTGAAGGCACTCAAGGCAGAGATCAAGAATCTTAGTCAGTTGAGGTTTACGGAAGAGGAGCTGGAATATATGACGAAAAACTGCAGATTCCTTCCGAGAGTCTACTGGGAGTGGTTGTCTTCTTTTCGTTTCGATCCGAATAAGATTGATATTCATCTGGATGAAGCTTGTCATCTCCACATCGAAGTGACTGACTTGCTTTATAAAGTGACTTTATACGAAGTGCCTTTGCTCGCTATTGTCTCCGAAATCAAAAACCGTTTCTTTGGCAATGTAGCAGACATGAACGAGATTCTTTGCAAGCTGTCGGAGAAAATAGAATTGTCGAATCAACATCAGCTTCGCTTTTCAGAGTTCGGCACACGGAGAAGATTCTCCATTGATGTGCAGGAAACGGTTATCAAGAAGCTGAACGAGACGGCACATTATTGCACCGGAACTTCCAACTGTAACTTTGCAATGAAATATGGAATGAAAATGATGGGGACTCATCCACATGAATGGTTTATGTTTCATGGAGCACAGTTCGGATATAAACATGCCAACTATATGGCACTCGAAAACTGGGTGAATGTTTATGACGGTGATTTAGGTATCGCACTTTCCGATACATATACTTCCGGTATTTTCCTTAGTAACCTTAGCCGCAAACAGGCTAAACTTTTTGACGGAGTGCGGTGTGATTCCGGCAATGAATTTGAGTTTATCGACAAATTGGTTGCCCGTTACAAAGAATTGGGAATTGATGCGACAACCAAAACCATTGTCTTCAGCAATGCCCTCGACTTCACAAAGGCATTGGATATTCAGGAATACTGCCAAAACAAAATACGCTGCTCTTTCGGAATCGGCACTAACCTTACCAATGATACCGGATTTGAGCCTTCGAACATCGTAATGAAGCTGACACAATGTAAGATGAATGTCAATCAGGAATGGAGAGAATGTATCAAACTGTCTGATGATGAAGGAAAACATACCGGCAGCCTTGAAGAGGTACAGGCTTGCCTGTATGAGTTACGACTCAACAGAAAGCAATAAAAATAAAGAAAAGCAGGAAGTACCTCACCGGAGAATACTTTCTGCTTTTCTTTATGCATATTAGAAGTATGCCAGACAAAGACATACCAGCATAGAATCAGCTACGCATATCATTGTAACAAACTATGCAATAATCGTCAGGATTTGAATCCTTTCACTGCTCTTTCCAATCTTTCCAAAGGTAATTCGCCGGATTGTCTCCAGAGCTGTTGTCCTTTTCTAAAAAGAATAAAGGTAGGAGTCGACTCAACTGTATAGAAATCTGTAAGGGCAGGTTCCTGATCGATGTCTACCAATACCACTTCCAATGTTCCTTCCATCAGTTTCTTAAATTCTTCAACAACCGGTTTCATACGTTGGCAATGAGGACACCACGTTGCATAAAACTCTGCCATTACCCAATCACCGTTAGCCAGTTTCTCCTGATTTCTTTCTTCACGAGCTATTTTCTTTTCTTTCATACGAATATCTCCTTTTAATTAATTACTATCAACCTAACAATATCAGGAGAAATATAGTTTAGAAAAGTAGCAAGGTTATACACTAATTAAAGAATCCTTATTTAAAGATAAGCATTGCACAAAAATGAAACTTTCGTGCAAAAAAGGAACATCTTATTTAATATTTATTTATCTTTGCCCCCCGAAATGGTTCAGAATCCGTATCCAACGGACGACGATTAATAGGGAATCGGGTGTAAGTCCCGGACAGTCCCGCTGCTGTGAAGCTCTGTTCAATGTCTTATAATTGAACTAATTTAACGCCACTGATGTTAATCGGGAAGGCAAATAAGACAAGAGTCAGTCAGAAGACCTGCCATTTTGTGTAAGACGCTCCCCTCCTCGTGGGTTAGGAGAAAGAGCATCACTTGTTAAGCCCCAAATCAAAAAAATACTGTTTTTCGTCGGGTGGAGTATGTCCATTAGATGGGAAGACATTAATAAGTATGTACTTAATTGAAAAAAGTATGATAAAAAAAATCTTAGTAGCCAATCGCGGTGAAATTGCCGTAAGGGTGATGCGCTCCTGCCGGGAGATGGAGATAACGAGTATCGCTATCTTCTCCGAAGCAGATCGGACCGCGAAGCATGTGCTTTATGCAGACGAAGCTTATTGCGTAGGGCCGGCAGCATCCAAAGAGAGTTATCTGAATATAGAAAAAATCATCGAAGTGGCGAAAGCAGCTCATGCGGACGCCATCCATCCGGGTTACGGCTTCTTGTCCGAGAATGCTACCTTCGCCCGTCGATGTCAGGAAGAAGGAATCATCTTTATCGGACCTAATCCGGAAACAATGGAAGCCATGGGGGATAAAATTGCTGCCCGTATCAAAATGATCGAGGCGGGAGTACCCGTTGTTCCCGGCACACAAGACAATTTGAAAAGTGTGGAAGAAGCCATAGAACTTTGCAATAAGATCGGATACCCGGTGATGCTGAAAGCTTCTATGGGCGGTGGTGGAAAGGGTATGCGCCTCATCCACAGTGCCGAAGAAGTGGAAGAAGCTTACACTACTGCCAAGAGCGAATCGTTGTCTTCCTTTGGCGACGACACGGTTTATCTGGAGAAGTTCGTTGAAGAGCCTCATCATATCGAGTTCCAGATTCTTGGTGACAAGCATGGAAATGTCATTCATCTATGCGAACGCGAATGTTCCGTGCAACGCCGTAACCAGAAAATCGTAGAAGAGACTCCTTCGGTTTTCGTCACTCCCGAACTACGGAAAGATATGGGTGAAAAGGCGGTAGCTGCGGCTAAAGCGGTGAACTACATCGGTGCGGGTACTATCGAATTTCTTGTTGACAAACACCGCAACTATTATTTCCTTGAGATGAACACCCGTTTACAGGTGGAGCATCCGATTACGGAAGAAGTGATTGGGGTAGATTTGGTGAAAGAGCAGATTAAAGTTGCCGACGGACAGGTGCTTCAACTTAAACAAGAAAATATCCAGCAACGCGGACACGCTATTGAGTGTCGTATTTGTGCCGAAGATACAGAAATGAATTTCATGCCGAGCCCGGGTATCATCAAACAGATTACAGAGCCGAACAGTATCGGTGTACGTATCGACAGTTATGTGTACGAGGGATATGAAATTCCAATCTACTACGACCCGATGATCGGTAAACTGATTGTATGGGCTACCAACCGCGAATACGCTATCGAGCGGATGCGCCGCGTACTCCACGAATATAAGTTGACCGGTGTGAAAAACAACATCAGCTATCTGCGTGCCATCATGGACACTCCCGATTTCGTGGAAGGTCACTATGATACAGGATTCATCACCAAGAACGGCGAATATCTGCAACAACGCATCATGCGCACCAGCGAACATTCCGAAAATATTGCTTTGATTGCCGCCTATATGGACTACTTGATGAACCTCGAAGAGAACAACAGCGGTATGGCTACCGACAACCGTCCTATCAGCAAATGGAAAGAGTTCGGACTGCACAAGGGAGTGTTGAGAATCTAATTTTAACAAAGAGAATTCAATTATGGAAATTCATATAGGAAACCGTGTGGCCGAAGTAGAGTTGGTCAGCAAGGAAGATAACAAGGTGGTGCTTACCATTGATGGAAAACCGTTTGAAGCAGATGTAGTGATGGCGGAAAACGGCACTTGCAACATCTTGATGGACGGACGCAGTTCGAATGCACAGCTGATTCGCCGTGATAACGGGAAAAGCTATAAAGTGAATACGCATTATAGCAGTTTCAATGTAGAAATTGTGGACAGCCAGGCGAAATATTTGCGGATGCGCAAGAAAGGGGAAGAGGAACAGAATGACTGTATTATTTCTCCGATGCCGGGCAAGGTGGTGAAAATACCTGTTGTAGTCGGTCAGGAAATGAAAGCGGGAGATACTGCCATCGTTATCGAAGCAATGAAGATGCAGAGCAACTACAAAGTGACTTCGGATTGCCGCATTAAAGAAATTCTGGTTCAAGAAGGTGATAGCATAACCGGCGAACAGACATTAATAACATTAGAACCGATTGCATAATATAAGAACGGATTGCATTATGGAAGAAATAAATAAAGCATACGCCACGTTCGAGGAACGTGACCGCATCGCTTCTCTTGGTGGAGGCGTTGATAAAATAGAGAAGCAACATGAAAGCGGTAAAATGACTGCTCACGAACGTATCGAGATGTTGCTCGATAAGGGTACTTTCGTTGAACTGGATAAGTTGATGGTTCACCGTTGTACGAACTACGGTATGGATAAGAACAAAATTCCGGGAGATGGTATCGTATCCGGTTACGGAAAGGTGGACGGTCGCCAGGTGTTTGTTTACGCTTATGACTTTACGGTATATGGCGGCTCACTGTCAGCTTCCAATGCTAAAAAGATTGTGAAAGTACAACAACTTGCATTGAAGAACGGTGCCCCGATTATCGCTTTGAATGATTCGGGCGGTGCACGTATCCAGGAAGGGATCGAGAGCCTTTCCGGTTATGCTGATATTTTCTATCAGAATACAATGGCCAGCGGTGTGATTCCACAGATTTCGGCAATCCTGGGTCCTTGCGCCGGAGGTGCCTGCTACTCTCCTGCCCTGACCGATTTCATCTTTATGGTGAAAGAAAAAAGTCACATGTTTGTGACTGGTCCGGATGTAGTAAAAACTGTGATTCATGAGGAAGTAAGTAAAGAAGAGCTGGGTGGCGCAATGACACATAGCAGCAAAAGCGGTGTGACTCACTTTATGTGCAATACCGAAGAAGAATTGCTGATGAGCATCCGTGAACTGCTTTCTTTCTTACCACAGAATAATATGGATGAAGCTAAGAAAAAACCTTGCACTGACGAAACAAACCGCGAAGATACTTCTCTGGATACAATCGTTCCGGTAGACCCGAACGTACCGTATGACATGAAAGACATTATCGAACGTGTTATAGACAACGGCTATTTCTTCGAAGTGATGCCGAACTTTGCTAAGAATATTATCATTGGCTTTGCCCGTATGGCAGGTCGTTCGGTAGGTATCGTAGCGAATCAGCCAGCTTATCTTGCCGGTGTTCTCGATATTGATGCCAGCGACAAAGCAAGCCGTTTTATCCGTTTCTGCGATTGCTTCAATATTCCATTGATTACATTCGAAGATGTTCCGGGATTCCTTCCGGGATATACACAGGAAAACAATGGTATCATCCGTCACGGTGCAAAAATAGTTTATGCATTTGCAGAAGCCACTGTTCCCAAACTGACAGTGATTACCCGCAAAGCTTACGGTGGTGCTTATATCGTAATGAACTCCAAGCAGACCGGAGCTGACGTGAACTTCGCTTACCCTAGTGCAGAAATTGCAGTAATGGGTGCGGATGGCGCCATCAATATCCTGTTCCGCAAAGCTGACGAAGCAACAAAGGCCAAGGAACTGGAAGCCTACAAAGAAAAGTTTGCTACTCCGTATCAGGCTGCTGAGCTGGGATATATTGACGAAATCATTTATCCGAGACAGACTCGCAAACGTCTGATTCAGGCACTGGAAATGACGGAAAACAAGATGCAGACAAACCCGCCCAAGAAGCATGGTAATATGCCTTTATAACAACTAGATAAGGTGCGCAAAAGCACCACTCATAAAACGAGCTTGCAGAGATTCTATGATATACTTTAGGAGATTTGTAAGCTCGTTTCTTATTTGTAAGCCTGCCGTTTCTTTATATGTGACAAAAAAAACGGCACCTCGATTCACATCGCAGCACCGTCACAACACAAACACAAAATAAAACACGACAAAACTACTATGCAATCTTCCTGTCATGCCGGGGAGGCATACCTTGCTTGACTTATCTATATTCGCATACACACAAGAAGCTTTATCAGGCGATTTGCACAATAAATAACATACATTTCCGGATTTTGTTCACAGGATTGATAAGATTTTATTCAATAATATGATAAGAAAATGAAATAGCACGCCCTTTAAGGAATTCAAGAGAAACGAAAAAACGGTACCCCGATTCACATCGCAGCACCGTCACAACACAAACACAAAATAAAACACGACAAAACTACTATGCAATCTTCCTGTTATGCCGGGGAGGCATATTCACTAGCCTATATATATTCGCATACCTACAAGTAGCCATCAGGCGATTTGCATATATAAAACATTCAGATTTTTATTTTGTTCACGAAAGGAGAAGTAAAAATGTTATTTCTTCTCCTTATAGTCTTTCAGGAAGCCTTCCATCAGCCATTTGGCGAGTGCCTGACGATTGGAATTCATCACCAACCGACGCTGATCGAACGTATTCTGGATATTACCCAACTCCACAAAGACGGAAGCGGGAGTGGTATGGGAAAGTACGTATAAGTTACGCCCGCTTACTGTGCCGGAAAAGCCCCGGTTGGGTTGATGCTTATCATATTTTGACTCAAACGTATCTTTCATATTATTTGCCAATCGTTTGCTTTCTCCCTTTTTATTCGAATAATAGAAAAAGACATCCGTTTGTTTTCCCTTACTACGGCTATCAATATGAATAAAAATCGCCCTGCAATAAGAGTAGTTCTTACGGTCTTTCCGGTAAAGAGCGTTTATTTTATCACAGCGTTGCTGTAAGCGTTGCACCTGATTCAAAGGAATTGGATCACCCATACAAGTCTCCCGTTTACTGTTTGACAGGTATGAATCATCACGGATACCATCTTTAGCATCTTGAATGATAATACGGACTTCGGCCCCTTCCTGCATCAGGTTACGTGCCAGACGAAGGGCAATATCATAAGCGTATTCATCTTCGTGCAATTTGTATTTACCAACTTTCCCGATAGCACCCGGATCAGGACCTCCATGTCCGCTGACCACATAGAAGCAAGCACCGGCAAGACGGTTGGAAGTGACTTTCACATCAGCCAGTTGTTTTCCAAACAGAGGCTGATTGAGGGTAGTTCCTATTTTTGTTGATTTAGCTTTCGGAGATTGTTGCTTTGTCCCGGTATTTCCGGAAGGTGATTTCTTGATGGGAGGAATAACATACGTCACGCCCACTTTAAGTACATTGTTCTTTCCCAGTTTCTGTTTATTCAGCTCAATAAAGTCGTCGTAATACTTCTTCGGAGAGCGGTTGTGCCTCAACAGAAAAGAAGAGATACCTTCACCCGCCTTCGGGGTTGCCTTCTGCTGTGCCCAAAGAGTTGTGCCCGAAAAAAGAAAAGCTAAGAATAAAAGAATATAGAGTTTATTTTTCATAACTACATTAACTATCTCCTTCGCAAGAGTATCATTTCACTCATAAACAGGGCAAAAATACAATTATTTTCCCTACTTTTGCAGCATTAAAACATTTTTTGAAATAAAACATTAAAACCCGATAACATTATGGCAAAACAATTCAAACCGGAAACCCTGTGTGTACAGGCAGGATGGACGCCTAAAAAAGGCGAACCACGCGTATTGCCCATCTATCAAAGTACAACTTTCAAATACGATACCAGCGAGCAGATGGCCCGCCTGTTCGACCTGGAAGACAGTGGTTACTTTTATACCCGCCTGCAAAATCCAACGAATGACGCTGTTGCCGCCAAAATCGCTGCCCTTGAAGGTGGTGTAGCCGCTATGCTGACTTCCAGCGGTCAGGCTGCCAACTTCTATGCCATTTTTAATATCTGTCAGGCAGGAGATCACTTTGTTTGCTCTTCCGCTATTTATGGAGGTACGTTCAACCTGTTTGGCGTGACCATGAAGAAGCTAGGCATCGATGTGACTTTCGTTAATCCGGATGCCAGCGAAGAAGAAATTTCTGCAGCTTTCAAACCGAATACAAAAGCTTTATTCGGTGAAACGATTTCCAACCCTTCTCTTGAAGTACTGGATATTGAGAAATTTGCACGCATCGCACACAGTCACGGGGTTCCCTTGATTGTTGACAACACTTTCCCGACCCCGATCAACTGCCGCCCATTTGAATGGGGAGCTGACATCGTGGTTCATTCTACTACCAAATACATGGACGGACACGCTACAAGCGTAGGTGGCTGTATCGTAGACAGCGGTAATTTTGACTGGGATGCTCATGCTGAAAAATTCCCGGGACTTTGTACTCCGGACGAGTCATACCACGGACTGACTTATACCAAAGCATTCGGCAAAGGTGCTTATATCACCAAAGCAACTGCCCAACTGATGCGTGACCTCGGCAGCATCCAAAGCCCGCAAAATTCTTTCTTATTGAATCTGGGACTTGAAACGTTGCACCTGCGTATGCCTCAACACTGCCGTAATGCGCAGAAAGTAGCCGAATATCTTTCTAAAAATGAGAAAGTTGCCTGGGTAAACTATTGCGGACTGCCGGACAATAAATATTACAGCCTTGCACAGAAATATATGCCGAATGGTTCCTGCGGAGTCATCTCCTTCGGACTGAAAGGCGGACGTGACGTATCTATCAAGTTTATGGATTCACTGGAATTCATTGCGATCGTTACTCACGTGGCGGATGCACGTAGTTGCGTGCTCCATCCGGCGAGCCATACTCACCGCCAGTTGACGGATGAGCAACTGATGGAAGCAGGTGTACGCCCGGACTTGATCCGTCTATCGGTAGGTATCGAAAATGCGGATGATATTATTGCTGATATCGAACAGGCATTGAACGCATAAGAATACCGTAAAGGCATAAAATAATAAGAGAAGGCACGGGAATGAAATATTTCCCGTGCCTTCTTATTTTCCACAAAAAGAAAGTTAATTTCGCAAAGAATCATTTCAAATATGAACTGATAAATCTTCTCGGATGTTTATCTTTGCAGGGAACCAAATTCTGTACAGATATGAAAAAGAATCTATTATTAGCATTCGTATTATGCTTTTCTTACGGATTTTCTTATTCCCATTCATTTAACAACCCAACTAACCTGACTACAAAGATGCAAAACTTTGAAATGGATTCATTTACCACCCACAATGGGAAAAGCCTGAAGATCACTTTCTTCAAACATGCGAGCTTATTGCTGGAATATGCAGGACAAAAAATATTCGTTGATCCAGTATCCGATTACGCCGACTATACACAACAGCCGAAGGCGGATTTCATCCTGATTACGCATGAACATGGCGACCATTTCGATACCAAAGCAATAGCAGCTATCGAAACAAGCGGGACTAGAATTATTGCTAATCCTAATTGCCGGAAAATGCTGAACAGAGGACAGGAAATGAAGAACAGTGATGTGCTTCAACTGGCAGATGATATCAAACTGGAAGCCGTACCGGCCTATAATACGACTCCCGGCAGAGATAAGTTCCATCCCAAAGGACGTGACAACGGCTATATTCTTACTCTGGGAGGGACCCGCATCTATATCGCCGGAGATACAGAAGATATTCCAGAACTAAACCAAGTGAAAGATATTGATATCGCTTTCCTGCCAGTCAACCAACCCTACACCATGACACCGGAACAAGCGATACGTGCAACTCAAATTATCAAGCCGCGCATTTTGTATCCTTATCATTACGGAGATACGGATATCAATAAAGTAAAAGAAGGATTGAAAAATGAGAAAACAACCGAAGTACGTATACGGGCTTTACAATAAAGCCCGTACAAATGATTACAAATCCTCCGCAGATAAACTGAAGATCATTGTATCCACCCAATATACAACCGTTCTATCTGCAGGTAAAACATCTTCGAGATAAGGTGAATCAGATACATCTTCCAACCATGCCGTAGTAATCGGACCTCTTTCTCTTGTAAGACTTTGAGTTCCTAAATACGGGCTAAAATTAAAGAAGGTGTGTTGTTTCTCTACATCATTTTCACCTTTATATGTAAAGACAAAAGCTTTTTTCTGTTTTCCAGCCAGTGAAGCCCATTCTATCCGATATGTTCCTTCAGCAAGAATCTGTTCATCCTGTGTCTTATAGGTAAATTTCCCTCCTTCTCCTTCTTCAGACAAACGATACACATCATCCGGTCGTAACACACAGATATCTCCTCTATTAATAAAAGCATAAGGAGCCATTGCTACATTCACCTTCTCCTGCAAGTCATCTTCTGCATCCAACAATAACAACATATCCTCACTAGGTCTGGAAACTTGGAATTCAGGTTGGTCGAGACATGTAAAAGTCAGTACACCATAAGAAACAGTAACAGGCAGCGTGACATAATTGCCGTCTTTATCACTAACGGTAACCGTCACTTTCCCTTTTTTACCGTGTGAGCTAAGCCATAACCTGTTATCGTTGACTGTTGCCGTCACAATCGTCTCATCGGAGCTTTGTGCCGAGTAACCACCTTTTCCATTAGCTATCCCGATATTCTCCGCTTCCCATCCATTAAGATACAGGACTGTAGAAGAAATCGTGTTCGTACAGGTTCCCGTTTCGTCGATTAATTCAGAACCGCTAAATAAAATAATCTCTGCATCATCTTGACAGGCTGATATACAAAAAGCCATGAGAGAAAGAAGAAAGAAGCCTAATAAAGTTTTTGTTTTCATATTTTCAGTGGTATGGTTAAATCGCGGCATATGCCATTGTTTTGCAAAGATATAAAGTATTTGTAAAAAAAGACTATCTTTGTCTGGAAAAAACATAGCTATCTGTATTAAAATAAAAAGCATGACTTTAAAATACTATTATAGTCTCATTCTCAGTCTACTGGCTACTCTTTCCGTTTCGTCTCAACAAGTCGTCGTCACGGAGCTTCCTACTCAAAGATTGTTACCGGTAGCACATATTCACCGGATTCTTCAGGATAGCGAAGGTTATATGTGGTATGCAACAGAAGGCGGAGGCCTGTGCCGTGACAACGGTTATCAGATTAATGTCTTCCGTTCAGACTTAAATACGCCTCACCTGCTATCCAGCAACGATATTACTTGTCTAGCAGAAGACAACGGACATCATATCTGGTTCGGCACCAAACGCGGTTTATACAGATTGGATAAAGCCAATTATCAAATCAATGAAATAACAGACGGGGAACTCAAGAAGCAAAGAGTCGATGCTATCCGGGCTATTCATGACGGCACCATCTGGACTTCGGCCGAAGGTATGATTTATCACTTTTCCAGTGAAGGCAAATGTCTTGGGAGTTATCCTTCAGAATGGAAGGGCACGAGACGAAACGTTACTGACTTTTACGAAGATGGGAAACATCAACTTTGGGTACTGCAAGGATCGGGAGGTCTTTTACAATATCATCCGTCAACAGACAGTTTTTTGCCCTACCAATGGGCGTGCGACGCACCGCCTGTACAAATGATTGAAGATGTACAAAATGAATGTTATTGGGTAGCCACTTGGGGAAAAGGAGTTGTGCAATTAATCCTTTCTTCCAATCCACAGTCGAAAGAAGTAATCTGTAAGTTACAACCCGCCACCTTAGAAGGGTACGAACAAACACCGCATAAGACTCAAATACTGGGATTACTAAAAGACAGCCGACAGGGAGTGTTGTGGGTTTCGGCGATGGACGATTTATATGCTTACCGGATTATAGATGACGCACTTCACCCTATCGATACGGAAAATTTTCTACCTAAAGGCAGAAAAATATTGGATAGAATCATTGAAGACCGTGCCGGTAATGTATGGGTTCCAGGATATTCTCCCCATACGTTTATCCTCTCGTTCGACGCCAACAAAATCAAACGTTACTCCGCTTCTGCCATGTCCGTTATTACCGGTTATCCGGTGATGGCAGACAGAACGATTCAAGAAGAAGACTATTATTGGATATGGCAGGGAAGAACCGGATTATCCATCTACCATCCCGCTTCCGAACAGATTTCTTTTGCATCGGATTTTTCCGAAGAAACAGGAAAGTATAATATCATAAAATGTATCGAGAAATGTCATAATCAATCTGGAATCTGGGCTGCATCCGATAATGCGTGTCTATTGCATCTGCAACATGAAGGCATGAAGATGAAACTGACGAAAGAGATCCAACTGCCGGATGCCCGACAGATTCGTGTATTAAGCGAAGACAATCGGGGAAACTTATGGATAGGCACAGAAAATGCCATCTATCAATATTCTCTTTCCAAAGGGGAACTCAAAAAGTTTCAGGGCGGTACGGATATGATAAACGGCCTGGCAGTTGCTGCGGACGGAACGATATTCTGTATTACAGAAGCATTGGAGTTCCAATATTTTTCTCCGAAAGGAGAAAGACATACGATTCGGAAAGGAGAAAACTATTCATCTGTCCTCATCGCTCCTGATGGAAAAGTGTGGGTAGCTACTTTGGAAGGAAATGTGTACAGCTATCATCCGCAAACAAAAGTTATCTCCCGGGAAGAAAATGCCTGCAACACTAATGGAGACGCCATCAAAGGGATGGAGATAGACGACTTGGGACATTTGTGGATATTGGCAGATCCATACGTAAAAGAATACAATCCGACGAATCATTCATTTAGAATAATGTATAATTCCGACCGCTTCATTCAAATGGATTATTTCCTTTCCATCCGCAAAATGGAAAACGGGGCGATTTGCCTCGGAGGGATTGGTGCTTTTTGCTTGATTACTCCGTCTGCAGAACTGGATCAATCTCCCAATGATATAAAGCCCGTTATATCCTCCATCAAAATAGACGGAAAAACACAAATAACAGGTATAAATACCCGGCAAATAGAATTGAATCCTGATAATATCAATGTAGAAATCTCCTTTTCTACGCTGGAACACTTGTACGCCGGACAAATCAGTTATGCTTACCGTCTGAAAGGATGGGATGCAAGCTGGAAATCACTCCCTCCGGGAGTAAACACTGCGTATTTCACCAAACTTCCCAAAGGCAGCTACACACTGGAAATTAAAGCGACGGACATTCACGGTTGTTGGGCACAGCCCATATCCTGCCTGCAAATCGATCGTCTACCGGCATGGTATGAGACATGGTGGGCCTACACCCTCTATATACTTTCTTTTATTCTGATAGCGGCAGGAGTCATAAAGATCTACTTCAACCGTCTGCACCGGAAGCAACAGGAACAGTTGGAAGAACAACTGACACAGATGAAATTCCGCTTCTTTACGAATGTCAGCCACGACTTACGCACTCCCCTGACACTGATTATCACTCCCCTAAGCAGTCTGCTGTCGGAGATTCAGGACGGCAAGTTAAAGCAACAGTTATCTTCCATCTATCGCAACGCTGAAGAGTTGCTGCAATTAGTCAATCAATTACTGGATTTCCGCAAACTGGAAGTGAGCGAAGAAAAACTGAATCTGACGAATGCAGATATCCGTGAATTTGTCACAACTACTTGCGAAGCATTCGAGTCGTATGCGAACAACAAGCAGATTCACTTTTCAGTCATACCACTGAAACAAACGCTTTATATGTATCTTGACCGGGATAAAGTACACAGGATTCTCTACAACTTACTCAATAATGCGTTCAAATTTACACCTCCTGAAGGAAGAATCGATGTGTTTTTCAAAATGGAGAACAGAGGAGGGATACAGTACGTCTGCATCATCGTGCAGAACACCGGGCAGGAAATAGCAGCAGATGAACTTCCCCATATATTCGACCGCTATTATCAGATCGGGGCAAACACTCACAGACAGGCAACAGCAGGAAGCGGCATCGGACTGCATATTGTGAAAGAATATGTCGCCATGCATCAAGGCTTTATAGAAGTGGAAAGTAATAAGGAAGAAGGAACAGAATTCTGTGTCTATCTTCCGACCAATCTGGTTGATAAACGTTTGTTACCGAGAGAGGAGAATATACCGGATGAATCCGGAGCAACTGAAACGAACTCATCAGATGCCCGAAAGACTATTTTGATTGCAGAAGACAATGAAGAATTCCGTCAATTCATGTATCAGCAGTTATCACAAGAATATCAGGTATGGGAAGCCTCCAACGGAGAAGAAGCGGAAGCCATCGCCAATGAGAAAGAAGTGGATATCATTGTGAGTGATGTCATGATGCCGGGAATGGACGGGTTTGAATTATGTCTCCGGCTGAAAGAGAATATGAAGACTTCACACATCTTCATTATCCTGCTTACTGCCCGCACAGGTGACGAAAACGAACTGGCAGGATATCAGTCGGGAGCAGACTGCTACCTGACAAAGCCTTTCAACATGGATATTTTAAAGAACCGGATCCAGCATCTGCTGGCATTGCAGCAAAAACGGAAACAGATATTCTTGTCAGGTATTGAGGTGAATGCAGAAGACCTCACTTCTTCCAAAGTAGACGAGCGATTCCTGCAAAAAGCAATCGAACTGGTCGAAAAGAATCTGGATAACAGTGATTATAGCGTGGAAGCTTTCAGCGACGACATGTGTATGAGTCGAATGAATCTCTACCGCAAACTGCAAATTATCACGGGGCAGAAACCCACAGAATTTATCCGAAGCATCCGTTTAAAGAAAGCTGCCGGATTACTGACTCATACGGAACTGACCGTTATTGAGATATCGGAAAAGGTGGGATTCGCTACACCGAGTTATTTCAGTAAATGTTTTAAGGACATGTTTGGGGTGTTGCCTACACAATATCACTCACAGGATTAAAGAAAAAAGGACGTCCCCGGGGGAAAAAGGGAATGGGAAATACGGGAACGTCCTCAAAACATAACAATACAGAAATACGGACTTTCACAAGGGCACATTTCTGTCTCTCTTATGCAACATTCCCTTCTATAAAAATATGGAGGAAATATCTGGAGAGAATATTATTATGTGGGAAATTTAGTTTATAGTCTTAAAAGCAATCTGATTGCATCAAAGTGATGAACGATAGGCAGTCCGGATATATTCTCCTATTGCATTGTCATCATTGATTTCTATGTATTTTTTCAATAAATCCGCAAATCCGGATTTTATCTGTTCCGTTTGCTTGTTCTCGCAAGCTGTGGAATATTCATCAACAGCCATGAGAAAATCCTGCATCCGTTCATTCAGCATTGTTCCTCCCGTACAAACCACATCGGAAATATCGGCTTGGATATTACCATTCTCTATGACGACAGGGAGGCGGTATTCCAGTCCCGATTTGCTGGCACGAATAGAAAGCACTTTTACTACGGGCGACACAATAGTCACCGTATCGGCAAAAGCAAACTTTCCATGAATTATTTCTGCACTATCTATTGGCTGCCCGCTCGAAGCATCTTTCATATAAACCATTTTTCCTTCGAATTCGGGCAAAGGTACACTGCCGTTAATCTCGTAACCTTTTATCTGATACCCGGCGCAAGCCGCTATCAGGCATATTCCCGGAAGAAAAGATAAAAGTTTCACATATCTGTTCATTAAGCTCTTCATTCTTCTTTAAAAAAGAAAAGCCGTCCGCACTATCAGCTGAACGGCTTTCTCTTTTCATTCATACATTTGTATAATCATTCATCCTTAGAATCTGAATCCCAGTTTCACCACAGGCATTTCAAATATCTTGATGTTGTGGTGACTGGCGTTATATTTATCAAATCCTTTCGGGCAAATCTGTATCAGGTCATAACGGTAAGCCAGAGGGTGCATTTCGAAACCGAAAACAAAACCTTTGGCAATGCTATACTCGATACCTGCTACGGCAGCTACTTTGAAACCGTACATCTGGCCGGCTTTACTTCCAGAAACATAGACCTGTGACGGAAGTTCTTCCGAGTCGTCACTATCCTTATAGGTGTCTCCGGTGTATGGTTCGGTCGTTTCAATGCGTGCCATCTGGAAGCCGAGTGCGCCTCCAAGATACGGATGAATACGTTCGTTGCGAGTCTTGAAATAGTAGTTGGAACCGACAGATACATACCAGTTGTTGGTCATCTGCGCATTGATATAACTTTGCGCAGGGATAATCATGTCGGGTACACTGTTGTCTCCTTCTACATAGTCTTTCTTAGGAGTGAGGCTGACGTTCATGCTGAACTGGAAATTTACATCCCAATTGTCAGACACGAAATATTTACCTTCAATTCCGGCTATATTGACCAGACTATTATTATTCAGACTCCCGATGTTCAGATAGCGGTTCAGGTCGCCGGAGTTATCCGTCCCTCCATTTGGAAGTCCGACTACTCCTCCGTCATTGAAAAACTTGGGAAGCAGATAAGAAGTGTTTTCGTTAAAAAACTTTCCGCTACCAAGCAGGACTGAAACCTGCCACTGTCCTTTCTTCGGGGCAAACGACGCATCATCACTGCTGCTGTAACGCTGCGCCATTGAAGGCGCAGCTGTCATACAGGTCAGCAAAAGTAATGTGCATAGTTTTTTTATCATCTTGTTACTTTTACGTAGTTAGGGAATTATTTCAGGAAGATAGCAAGAAGTGCTTTCAACTGAGCGCTTGCAGTATCATAGTCTGCCTTGGCAGCATCATATTCAGCCTGTTTTACTTTGATATTTTCCTGAATATTTGCAAATGTATCCTCGATATAATTATTATCAGTATACGTACCTTCAGCCAACTTCTCTAAATTTCTTTCAGCAGTAGCCAAAGCTGCTTTTTTATCAAGAAGGCTAGTAACAGCTTTTAAATATTCAGCATTAATAGCTTCTTTGATTTCCTCCAAAGTCATATCTTTATAATCATCACCTAACTCATCAAGGCTAGCAATATAGTCAGAAATTGTAGACTCAATTTTATCTTTTATAGCGTCTTTATAGTCATAATCCTCACTAACTTTCTTAATATTTGCCTCTACTTCCTTAAAGACTTTATCATAAGCTGCTTTAGCGTCAGTCAAAGCAGTCTCTGCTTTTGCTACATTTGCAGCCAATTCTGTTTTTTTCTTATCCAGCGTAGCTTGTTCTTTAGCTTTTTGAGCTGTAAACTCTGCTTTCAAAGCTTTATAGGTATCAGCCTGGTTTATCACAGCAGTCAGACGTGCAGCTTCTGCCGTTGCATAAATAGAGATACCAAGAGTTCCATAGTCACCATCTTGCAATTCTGTTGCCAGTCTATTGCCATTAACTTCCTTAAGAACCATATCAGCTGACACAGCAACTCTTCTAGGTTCATTATCACGATTAAATTTATCACCAAATACTTTTGTTGAAGCTTTTTTCCATGACTCATATGGAATATCACCAGCAGATGCTCCAAGTTCAAGAAGCTTATTTGCATTAGCTTGTTCTATCTTATTAGCTTTTGTCACAGCACCAGCTGTCCATTCAATTAAATTTAGTTCTAGCCCTACAATTGACTTGAAGTTTGCCAAAGGATTAGCTATTATCCAAGCTGAAATTGCTTTTTTAGTATTGGTAGAAGTCTCTGTTGCTTCTGCTTTTGTACTTTTAAGTTCCTTATCCAAAGCATCTTGATAGTACTCAGCTAAAGCAGTAGCTAATTTACTGATATTAGCATCCTGTGTTCTAGCAGCATCACCCAATTTATTATAAGCAGCTATTGCAGCTTCGGCAGCTTTTTTTGAAGCATCTATATCAATAGCTTCAACTTCAATATATTTATCGCGAGCTTTCTCCCATGCCTTATAATCAGCATCGTAAGTTTCATTAGCTTTTGTTGCTTCAGCCTCTGCTTTCACGACTTCAAGTTTAGACCATGCAAGATCCTCTAAATCAATCCCTTGAGTAGCTATATCAATAAGTTTATTCCAGCCATCAATCTGTTCTTGCGCCTTAGTAACCAATACCGTTTTTGCATAGCTGAATTCACCTGTTGATTTATTATAGCCAACTACCCCACCAATACCATCAAAAGCATCATTCAGGCCTTTAAGAATGCTCTGATCTGCTTTTTTAGAGTAAGCAGAAGCTACATTAGTAGTAGTATTAACTTTAGCGAGAGCATCCTTAGCATCGTCTAATTTTTTCTCAGCAGCAGTTTTGTTCTTTTCTAAATTAGGATTAGCAACTTTTAATTCTTCTTTTTTAAGTTCATACTGTCGTTTCTGAACATCTAATGTTGCCATTTCATCCTTCAGCTTTTTAACTTCTGCTTCCCAATCGGCTAATGTAGTATATTCATTATCCAAAATAGCCTTATATCCATCAGCTGTTTTTTGCGCTATATTCAAATTGGATTCAGCGATTTCCACAGCATTCTTCAATTTAGCCTCGATGTTTCCATCAGCCACCCAATTAGGATAGTCCGCCAACTGTTCCTGAAGTTTCTTCAAGCTACCTTCTGCATATCCGTTATTTGCATTATCCGGATTTTGTGTAATTACATAATATGTAATATACTTTTCATCAGTACCAGTAGTAGTTGTTGTCCCAGCTCCTTCGCCAACACTTGTCTGTGAACTTGTTGATTTAGATACAAGCCTTTGTTCAGTCTTAACTTCTGTCGTTGAATATCCATACATAGCCTTATCCATAGCTATCTTAGCATAAGCAACTTTTGCCTCTACAACATTTAAACGAATTTGTTCCTCATCTGTCAGCAATAACTTGGAAGCTTCAATCTGTTCCATAGCTTGTTTGTAAGCTTCCTGTGCTTTAGCAGTGGCAGTTTCGGCAAGAAGCATTTTTTCCTTATACTGCTCAACAATCAATGCCTTTTCATTTTCCCACTTAGTTTTGTCAGCTTCCGCTTTTGCAATGGCAGCTTCCGCTTCCGCTTTTGCTTGTGCAGTAGCAGCTTCTTCCTTTTCAATCAGGAGTTGCTTCAACTGAATATCCAGTTCATGCAACTGCAAATCAATTTCTGCAGACTTATTCTGAAGTGCCAAACCTGCATTAACTAACTCTTGCTCTGCAACCTGTGCTTTTCTCAATTCAGCCTCTACAAGCTCAACTGCAGCTTGAGCTTTGATAAATTCAGACTTTGCTCCCCTAAGTTCTGCAATGCCTTCCGGTTCATCGGTATCAATACATCCCGTGAATGTCGCCGTCGTACCTGCCATGAGCAAGGTTGCGACTAAATACGTCCATTTTCTCATAAAAGTAAATTAAATGTTATACAATTAATAAATAAAAAATTTGTTTGTACTAATTCATGATTTATTTCGCTTCACTCCCCCTCTTCCCGTTACTTTGTAGGTAACGGGAAAACCCTTGTGCCTGCTCTTTTGGAGTAGTCTATACTAGAAAATAATACGATATATGACGAATCTTCTTACCCCTACTTATGAGAAAAAGTAGAGGGGCGGGAAATCTATTGCAAAATTTAGACGTTAACAAAGTTCTAAGACAAAGAATCCACGTGTTCTTCTGTGTTTATTCCTATTTTGAGTAGTTTATTAGAAAAAATGTACGATTTTGTTTGGATGTTTTAAGAAATATGCTCATATTTGCAGCGTCTTTTCTTCCCGTTACCTACAAAGTAACAGCACTATCAATCAGCTACTTGCCACAAACATAGTTCCTTTTCAGTGAAGATAGGATCGTCACATTCGCTTCATCAATTTTCTTATTCTTAAAAGGTTTTAGATAAGTCTCTGTGACGATAATGGATGAATGCCCCATCGCCTCTGAAATAATGCCTGGATGTATCTCGCAATAATATGCCATTGTAGCCCAGGTATGCCGAGCGGTGTACGAGCTTAAATCAGAAGTCAATGCTAGTACTTGTTTCAGTAACAGAAGCTGATAGTTAAAATTACGCAAAGCTATCTGATATTCCCTGTAGGTAGCTTCGGTACTCTCTCCGCCAGTCAGTATGGGAAAAAGATAAGGAGAAGCAGAATCGGTATTCATATACTTTTTCATCAGTTTCATAGTTTCCGGCAGAAGCGTCACGGTCAGAAGTCTTCCGGTTTTTCTACGACGATAAGTAAGTACATTCCCCACTATATCCTGCTTTTTAAGATACGCAAGATCTACGAACGGCATACCACGAAGCATGAACATTAAGAAAAAGTACGCGCGCGTACGTTGTAATTCTCCTCTTCCCTGATGAATTTGTTTGGGAAGCTCTTTCATCAACCGTTCCATATCCTCCTTTTCCAATGCACGCTTTCTGTCGGCACGTGTTCCTGTATAGACATACCGGAAATGATGCGGTATATAAGACGCCATCCGACGGTCAACCGCACGGTTGTATACCGCCCTCAACGTACGCATATAGGTTGAAACTGTGTTCCAGCTACAATCCTTTTCCCGCAAATACGTTTCAAAGCTTTTAAGAAACTCCTGATTCACTTTCTTGAACGGCAGATTCCTGCTCCCGTTAAATGCAATGATAGCATTCATGCTACTCCTGTAAACATGAGCAGTTCCATAGTTCCCACTTTTTCGAAGCCCTTCAGCTACTTCCTTCATAAATGAAATCAAATTCCCCATTTTTATTAATTTTAGTTATCACTCAAGCATGTCCCTGAAGAAAAGCACCCTCACCGCAATTCCCCCCAATGCTCTTTATTCCAATTCTCAACGTATCATCATACAAATATAATGAATTATGTTTTCTTTATATACACCCGATGTGTTCCTCTACCATCAATCCCGATACCGGAACCGGGTGTATACGCCCACTGCCGCAATTCATTGGTAGCCGCTGTACGCAACAGCCCTGTCAGTTTCCGGTATTCGTAGACCGTCAGAAAAGGATGTTCCTCCAGATATCTAACAGCCAATGCTAGTCGTTGCTCCGGTGTATACTTCTGTGAAGAACGTTGCGACTTCCACGGAGCTCTTTCCAGCAGACATCTTCCATTGATACGCCTCATCATTTTCCTGTCTACACGAAAGTTCACGTTTCCCACCACAATGCTTCGTGCATTACGATGGGTTTCACCCTCTCCAGCCTTTTCGCGTTCTTTATCTTTGCATAACGCCAACGAAGGAGAGAATGTTCCGATGCCATCCAGCTTCACAGACTTGCCTTCTGCCATCTGATGTGCCATCTCAATACCTATCTGTGTAATTACGCCTTCCACATCTCCGACATTAAAACCACTGCTGGATGCTATCTGACGTATCAAATCCTCGGTAGATACCTGTTCCATCATTGCAAACCGCGGATAAAGAACCTGTTCGCCCGTTCCATGAATATCGGGCATTTCTTCCATTACATACATTGCCATACTACGAAAGTTTATTTAAAATATTGATTACTAATAGAAAACTTACTCGCTATAGGTAGAAAACTTATTCTCCCCTAGAGGAAAAGTTATTTTTCCTCTAGGGCAAACTAAAACCGCAAGTTCTGGTTTTATAACTGAAACTTCTGATTACATAATCAAAAGTTCCGGTTTTATAATCAGAACTTGCGGTTATAGTTTTCTTACCAACAAAGATACGTTTTCCTGCCGGGACAAACAAGTTTAATCCCTATGAAAAGGAAGTTTGATACATTTGTTGCAGTATCTTGTTACATTTCTATTCCGCACATCACCGCTCTCCCTCCTATCTTTGCCCATTATTAAACAAAGAATAGGAAATGATGAATAACTACTTCAAATCTTCTGTAAAGCTACTCGCTCTTTTAGCGTTAATACCCTGTTTTATCACTGAAAATTTCGCATCGGAACGCAAAGTCAGTATGAATGAGAACTGGAAGTTTTACCGGGGTTGCATTGCCAATGCCGAACAAACATCTTTCAAAGACACTCAATGGAGAGAGCTCGACTTGCCTCATGACTGGAGCATGGATCCTGTGCCCATACAAAGAGAAGGTATAACAATCGGTCCTTTCTCGCGCATGAGTGTAGGCGGAGCAGATACCGGACAAACCGTAGGAGGTGAAGGATGGTATAGAAAAGAATTCACGATACAGCCGGAAGATGCCGATAAGATTATTTCCCTTTATTTTGAAGGAGCTTATAACCAGACAGAAGTCTGGATAAACGGACAGAAAGCCTGTTTTAATCCTTATGGATATATACCTTTCAAAATCGACATCCATCCATATTGTAACGCTCCCGGCGTTCCGAATACAATAGCCGTCAAAGTGGTGAATGAAGGTCTGAACAGCCGGTGGTATGCCGGTTCCGGCATTTACCGACACGTATGGCTAATGAAAACGGACAAAGTACATTTGGATGAATGGGATACTTTTATAGATGCTTCCAAAGTAGAAGGTAAAAAAGCGACGGTTGATCTTCACTCCATTCTACATAACTCTGGCAAAGAAAAAGTGACCGCCCATCTGAAGATTCAGATATTCTCTCCACAGGGGGAAGAAGTTTATTCCACTACTCAACCAGTCAATATATCCGGTGAAACCAATATCCCCATTTCCCTTACTTTTGATATAAAAAAGCCGGAATTATGGTCGGTAGATAGTCCTAGTTTATACACTGCACATCTATCCGTGAAATCTAAAAAGCTATCTGATGAAATAACCGTTCCTTTCGGAATACGAACCGTCGAATTCTCCGCTGAAAAAGGATTTCTATTAAATGGGAAACCGTTAAAATTGAAAGGTGGTTGCTTGCATCATGACAATGGTTTGTTGGGTGCCGTAGCTATCAACAGGGCAGAAGAGCGCAAGGTAGAGTTAATGAAAGCAAATGGTTTCAATGCGGTCAGATGTTCACACAACTTACCGTCAGAGTATTTTCTACAGGCGTGTGACAGATTGGGATTACTAGTGATTGATGAAGTATTCGATCAATGGCAACAAGCAAAACGCCCGCAAGATTATCACCAATTCTTCGATGAATGGAGTGAACACGATATAGCTACCATGGTACGCAGAGACAGAAACCATCCTTCTATTATCATGTGGAGTATTGGCAATGAAATAGCTGAACGCGCCGACGAACCCACCGGAGAGATCATAGCCCGAAAACTGATTGCAACCATTCACAAATATGACACAAGTCGCGCCACTACTGCCGCTGTTAATTCGTTTTGGGACAGAAGAGATTTTAGTTGGGAGAAGGATTCGGAAAGGGCTTTTCGGAACCTGGATGTCTCCGGTTACAATTATCAATGGAAGGAATATGAAAAAGATCACGCACGATTCCCACAACGGATTATGTACGGCAGTGAATCGGTGCCTAAAGAAGCAGCACAAAACTGGAACCTGATCGACAAGAATTCCTATCTGATTGGAGATTTTGTCTGGACTGCCCTCGACTATCTGGGTGAAGCCGGTCTTGCACATACTCTCGAACTTGCTCCGGGAGAGCACAGTCCGCAATTTATGGGGTGGCCGTGGTATAATGCATGGTGTGGTGACATTGACTTCTGCGGAGACAAGAAACCGCAATCTTATTATCGCGACATTCTTTGGAAAAGACGTGATATTTCATTAGCTGTACAACCTCCCGTAGCCAAAGGAAAAAGGGAAGACATCAACTACTGGGGATGGAAAAACGAATTCCTTAGTTGGAACTGGAAAGGATACGAAGGCGAAACGATGGTAGTACATGTGTATAGCCGTTCCCCTAAAGTAAGACTTTATTTGAATAACAGGTTATTGGGAGAAAAGGAAGTCAATCTCGATACCTATACGGCTTCTTTCGAGGTTCCCTATGAACCGGGACAATTGAAGGCTGTTAACCTGAAAGGAAAGAAAGAAACGACATCGACTGAACTTTGCACAACCGGAATCCCGGCAATGATACGTTTGACAGCCGATCATACTAAAATAAAGGCAGATAAAAATGACCTATCGTATGTAAAGGTTGAAATATTGGATAAAAATGAAAAGTTAATACCTGACTGCTCCGTTCCTTTGGAAATTAAATCTGCCGGAAAAGGGTCCGTCATTGCTGCAGGTAATGGAAGTGCGGATGATATGAGAAGCTTTCGTTCCTTAAAGCCGAAAACGTTCCGGGGAAAAGCAATTGCTATCGTTCAGCCAAATACAGAAAAAGGAACGATCACTCTTACTGTTTCAGCAGAAGGATTGCCGGAAGCGGCTATTGTCATAGAGACTTATTAATAGACCAATCCTTGTTAAAGATGCACAGTTGAGTATACTGTATGAGATTGTTTTAAACAGTAATATAAAAAATATAAGAACAGGAAAAACATGATTAGAAAAACCACCTTATTTAGTAGTCTAGCCATTGCGCTGTCAATGGGTACTATGAATGCGCAATCCTACGAGTGGATTAGCAGTACGGAAAATAGCACATGGCAACAGTCTAAAGTCAAGCTGCAGACAAATACCGGGCATACTCCTCTACTTGAGATCAATGGTTCGGAGAATGGAACTGTCTTCAAGGCCTGGGGAACATGCTTTAATGAACTTGGATGGGATGCACTCAACATGCTTCCACGCAAGCAACAGGAGATTGTTCTTCAACAGTTGTTTGCTCCCGGAGGAGATCTGAAGTTTACCATGGGACGCTTCTCCATGAATGCCAACGACTACGCTCGCGACTGGTACAGTTGCGATGAAGTATCCGGTGACTTCCAATTGAAGCATTTCAATATCAATCGGGATAAAACGACGTTGATTCCTTTTATCAAAGCTGCACAACAGTATAATCCGGATATGATTTTCTGGATGTCGCCATGGTCGCCTCCTTCCTGGATGAAAATCAATCACTACTATTCAGTTCGCAGTGACCGTAATCAAAATCAGATGCCGCCTTTGTCTGATGTGGCTCTCTATGAGGATAGTAAAGAAAAGAACACACAGGTATTTCCACAACAGTTGGCTGTAAATGATTACTTTATCCAGGACCCACGTTATCTGCAAACCTATGCAAATTACTTTTGCAAATTTATCGATGCTTACAAGGAACAAGGTATCCCCATCTCCATGATTATGTTCCAAAATGAATCATGGAGTTACACCAACTATCCGGGGTGTGCCTGGACGGCAGAAGGTATTATCCGCTTCAATACAGAGTACCTCGCTCCTACTCTGAAAAAGCAGCATCCGGAAGTAAAGTTATATTTAGGAACAATCAACACCAACCGCTACGAGGTGATCGATCAGGTACTTTCCGACCCACGTATGCCGGAAACAATAGAAGGGGTCGGCCTCCAATGGGAAGGCGGTCAGATTTTATCCAAACTTCGTGCCAAATATCCGCAATACAAGTACGTACAAACGGAAAGTGAATGTGGCTGGGGCTCTTTCGACTGGAAAGCAGCCGAACACACTTTCGGACTAATGAATCATTATCTGGGCAATGGCTGTGAAGAATATACTTTCTGGAATGCCATTTTGTACGACGGAGGTTTCAGCGGATGGGGATGGAAACAGAATGCTTTGATTCATGTGGATTCAAAGACGGGGAGTGCGACCTACACTCCCGAATATTATGCAGTAAAACATTACAGCCATTATGTAACACCCGGCTCGAAAGTGCTGGCATATAAAGATAGAGGGGACAGGATGCCGGTAATGATCGTCATGACTCCACAAAAGAAACAAGTGGTGATAGCCGGTAATTTCGACGAAGAAGCCAAAGAGCTTACCGTGAAACTAGGTACCCGCTATTTGAATGTAACCTTACAACCTCATTCTCTGAATACTTTCATAGAAAAGTAGAAAAACAAAGCTGCCGCAAAGAGTCGTCGATTATAGAATTTAGACTCTTTGCAGCAGTATACAGAAATGTCAGTTCCTTGTCTATACCACTAAAATCTATCCTATTTTTACGATTCAGCTACTATCACCGCTTCTTTACTTTATACCCTTTCAGGGTAAAACCAACTTCAAACAGGTTCGAAAGGGCTATCCGGATATTATCTTCTATATAGGTTCCCATATTATCATATTTTGCAAAGTTGACGGGAAGCAGCCTGTTATTCCTCCTATAGTTTTCATCCGGTATTTTACCGGTAAAACGTCCTTTCTTCTTCACTCCCCAACGAATGGTTTTACTACAAGGAAGAGGTATACCTATCGTCAGCACTTTTTCTTTAGTTACCGTATCGGTGATTCCATGTTTCCAGATACTGATATGGTTGGCTCCCATGTAAGTGCCGATATAAAGGACAATGGTCAGCGTCCAATCATCCAAAGCCTCATCCGTTTGAATGCCACTTACCAAATCAAAGAAATAGCCTTCAACCTTTTCTCTGTCAAAACAGTTTAGTTCAGGCCATTCACATTTCTCAAACAGTTGATGCACATTGACAGGAACCAGTAAGGTGGTTATTTCTAACTGATATTTCATTCATTTCGTTTTTATATCATTGCATCTAAAATCGTCTCAAGTATCTTATCGACTATAAATATACAATTTTACCAGATCAAATGCTAAAGAGTAGAACTTTTTTTAAACCTATTTCTGAAAAAGAAAGGACTGTTTGATACACCCCTCCTATATAAACAGGGTTTATCAGACAGTCCTTTCCGTGCGGAGTATGATTCGTCCGTTATTCAGTAGACGATCCTTGCTTTTCGTCCTTACGGCATTTCAGTTTCTATCTGGAATTTACGGCTTACTTTCATCAAATTGATGGTATAAGTGACTACGTTCTGTGCTTCCTGAACCATCGTGAGATACACCATGCTCACCCGGATGCTTCCTGATTGGCTTTGGATGCGTTGCAGTTCCTTACGTTTCAATAGTGAAAGCTGTCCGTTGAGGTCGTTGGCACGACGGATTTCTTCTTCGAAGTCGTTGTACTCGTTGTTTTCCATTTTCTTACGACACTGCTGAATCAGATAGGTGATATCTTCGGATACATCGCTGAATTCACCTTTCTGGATGGCGTCCAATGGATTGAAGTTGTTGTCGATATGTTCGAGGCAAGGTTCGCAGAGGCGGGAAATACTGTAGACCAATTCGCTGGCGAAGTCGTTGCCTTGATAGTAATAAAGTCCTTTTTCGAGTACGGTGTTATTGTCGAGACGACACATGGCGACGGTGCCCGAACGTTTCATCTGTTTGATGAGCTGTTTCTCAAATTTAGTGGACCCCATGGCACGACGCAATCCTCGCAGATTTTCATGAAGGAATGAAGTGACAGTCAGTTCGAAATTTGTTTCTGCATATTCCAATACTTTGGAAAGTTCTTCGCGGGTGTGCTTACGCATCAGTTGCAGGGCTTCTGTGCTGTCTGTGGTTTGCATCAGTTGCTTCAGCGTTTCGTTACCTTGTTCTTTCGCTTTGCGTTTCTTGTACATCACCTGGCTACGGATCAAGATGAATACAGCTATACCGATGAGGGCGATGATAGAGATGTTACCTCCATAATGGAGTACGAGAGCTACGAAGAAACAGATGGTGAAGGCGGCTCCGGCGGTGATGAACCAGCCTCCGATGACGCTTAATACGCCGGTGATACGGTAAACGGCTGAATCACGTCCCCAGGCGCGGTCGGCCAAAGAAGTACCCATAGCTACCATGAAGGTTACGTAGGTGGTGGAAAGGGGAAGTTTCAGGGAGGTTCCCAAGGCGATGAGCAGACCGGCCAATACCAGGTTGACAGAAGCGCGGACAAGGTCGAAAGCAGCTCCGTCGGCAATGATTGCTTCGTCTTTGCGGAAGCGGGAGTCAAGCCATTTTTTGCTGCCGTCCGGCATTATTCGGGAGATTCCATTGGCAAGTGTCATGCTGATGCGGACTACTGTGCGGGCGATCGGAGTACTTCCGAATGCTTCTTCTCCTTCATCTTGGCGGGAAAGGTCGACAGATGTTTTAATTACAGCATGTGCTTTTTTAGAGGTGCAGAGGGCGTAGACCATGACGGCTCCGGCTCCGATAAGAAAATACCACGGTGTTTTAGCAGGTCCCAGCAAGGAGGTCATCAGGAAGCCGTTCGGGTTTCCTTCTCCGTTGGCGGTGTAATCTAAAAAAGAGGAGAAACCTGCGAGGGGAACGCCAATAAAGTTGACAAGGTCGTTACCGGCAAAAGCGAGAGCCAGAGCGAAGGTTCCCATCAGTACGACGACTTTGAAAACATTGATTTTCATCCAGTGAAGGATTTGCATCAGTACGGTGAAGAATACAAAGAAAACGGTGATTAGCATCAGTGTGTTGTCTTGTATCCAGTGTTTGTTTTCAGAGGTCATGAAGGAGCTGTCTTTCAGTCCTTTGATAAGCATGAAATAGATGATGGCAGTAGCGGCTATCCCCCCAAAGAGGGCGATGCTGTATTTCATCTTTTTCGTATAGTTGAAAGTGAATATCACACGGGCAAGCCATTGTACAAGCATTCCGAAGAAGAAGGCGATAGCGACGGAGACGAAGATCGCCATGATGACGGAGAGGGCTTTGTCGGTGTTTATGAGGTCGCCCAGACCGAGGGTATCGCTATTATGTACTTTGATAAGTGAGAGGGCAAAGGTACCTCCGAGTAGTTCAAAGACTAGTGAAACGGTGGTAGAGGTAGGCATCCCCATGGAGTTGAATACGTCCAGCAGTACTACGTCGGTCAACATGACGGCCAGCAGAATGCACATGATTTCGGCAAAGTAGAAGTGCTCGGGCTGGTAGATGCCGTGCCGGGCAATGTCCATCATACCGTTGGACAGGGAAGCGCCAATGAATATACCAATACCGGCTATGAAAAGAATGGTTTTAAACGAAGCGGCCTTGGCGCCTACCGCAGAGTTCAAAAAGTTAACTGCATCATTACTGACTCCGACTATCAGATCGAAAACAGCTAGTACAAAGAGGAAGATGATAATGCATAAATAAATAGTCTCCATAATAAATATATGTGTATGTTGTTTCCGGCTGCAAAGGACGGGATTTGACGTTGCAGGGAGGTGTCATACATGTTACATTTATGTTACAATCATCTTTCTTTTGTCTCGTAATCGTCTTTCTTTTGTCTTGAAACAAAAGAAAGAAGCAAAGAAAAATTCAAGGCTGACTTTTTTCTCCTACTCGCTCCCTGCACTGCGCTAAAGGGCAGAAACTCGCTACGCTCAAACAGTCTGCCCTTTTTGACGCTCCGTTACGGGGGCTCGCTTGACGGAGAAAAAAGTAGGCCGGAGGGGCGTGCGGGGTGGGCGTTGTGGGGGAGGTTGCATGAGATGTCGGTGTGGTTGTTGCGAGGGAAGCCATGTAGTAAGGGCGTATAACGGGGGATGTGCAGCGGGAACGTTGCGGGAAGGCCGTGTGGGGCGTTGTAAGTTGCAGGACACGGGTATGGGATTCTTATGTTAGTTAATTAGTTGGTTGTTTTTTAGTTATTTGTTTTGTTTAACCAGTCATAGAAGGTGTATTGGGCTCGTACAGCGGGGGTGCCGGGCGCTCTTTTTTTGAATATATTTCGCAGGTTGTCGTCTACCCAGCAGGCTTTTTGGTTGTCGGCGAGCTGGATATTAAGCATTTCGATGAGGCTGTCACGCAGGTCGGGGGCGAGAATGGGGGTGATGGCTTCGATGCGGCGGTAGAGGTTACGACGCATCCAGTCGGGGGAGCCCATGAAGACTTTGGGTTTGCCGTCGTTGCCGAAGTACCAGATGCGGGCGTGTTCGAGGAAACTGTCTACAATACGGGTGACACGAATGTTACGACTGTATGACTGTCCGGGGATAAGACAACAGATTCCACGGACGATGAGGTCTATTTGTACGCCGTGTTCGGAGGCTTCGTAGAGACGGTCAATCATGGCGGGGTCTTGGAGGGCGTTCATTTTTAGGATGATACGGCCTTGTTTGCCTTCGTCGGCGAGGGCGATTTCCCGATCAATCAGGCGGTTCAATTCGGGGATGAGGTTGAAACGGGCGACAAGAAGGGTGGTGAACTTCGGGTCTTCTTTGCCTTGCAGGGTGCGGAAGAGGTTATAGAGGTCGGCCACTATCTTCGGACGGCAGGTGAAAAGGCCACAGTCGGCGTAGAGGGTGGCGGTCTTTTCATTAAAGTTACCGGTGCTGATATAGGCGTAGCTGGGTATTTTTTCACCGTTCAGTCCGCGGCGGCGGATAAGGGCTACTTTGGCGTGTACTTTCAGACCGGGTATGCTGTATATTATTTTAATGCCGGCGGCTTGCATCATTTCGGCCGTGGCAAGGTTGTTTTCTTCGTCGAAACGGGCTTTCAGTTCCACGAATACGGTGACTTTCTTGCCGTTTTGGGCGGCGGCTATCAGGGTGTTGATGACGGCGGAGTTTTCAGCTACGCGGTATTGGGTTACCATGATTTCACGGGTTTCCGGGTTGTGCACGGCTTCATACAGGAAGTGGATGAAGTGCTCGAAAGAGTGATAAGGGTAATATAATAACAGGTCCTTCTTGGCAACGTAGTTGAAGATAGATTCTTTTTCGTCGAGGATGGTCAGCTTCATTGGCTTCGGCTTTTCGAGGCTGTGAAGAGATTTGTTCGGGTTGGGAAGATGACGCAGGTCTTCAAGATTCAGGTGCTTGTCGCCGGGGACAAGTTCATCACGCTGAATATGGAAGGCGTCTACCAGAAAGTCCAGAAAGTCATGAGGCATACCACGGTCGTAGACGAAACGGCAGACGTCACCGATCTTACGTTTCTTCACTTTCTTCTTGAGTTGAGCGACAAGGTCGGCACTGCTGGCGGTGTCGTCAATTAATATGTCAGCGTCACGGGAGATTTTGATGCAGTAGCTGGAATCAACATCGTAGCCGGGGAAAATAAGGTTGAGGTTTGCCTTGATTATATCTTCGGTAAACATCAGGTAATGTTTTTTCTCGCGGGATGGAAGTTCGATGAAGCGGGGCACTTTGGCGTAGGGTTGCTTCATCACGAAGTAAAGAGGTTGCCGGGATTCTGTTAGACTTGTAGTTCCTTCATTTCCTTCTTTCTTCGGATAGACTCGTATGGCCAGGTAAAGGCGGTTATCCCGCAGGAAGGAGACTATTTTATCTTTGGATACAGGCACAGGCTGCAGGTAGGGAAAAATTTCTTCCCGGAAAAAGTCTTTAATAAACTGCTGGTGGAACGGTTCTACATGTCTGTCCTGATAAAAGATGATGTGATTCTTGCGCAGGGCAGGTAGTAGTTTCTCTTCATAAATGCGTACACGGTCATCCAGCTGGCGGGTGACTTCTTTATTTATTTCTTCTACCAGTTCGCGGGCAGATTGTACGGTTTCTTCATCACTTTCCGTAGCGCCGGAGGCAACAGCTTTATGGTCGGCTACACGGATTTTGTAAAACTCTTCGAGGTTGGAAGAGTAGATAGAGATGAAGTTGATACGTTCGTAGAGCGGTAGACGCTCGTCCAGAGCCTCCAACAATACGCGATAATTAAATGAGAGCCAACTAATATCTCGCTTGAAATAATTATATTTGCTTTCCATGTGCTTTAAGATTTTTCCAAATATAGTATCTTTGTGGGATTAAACAAAGAAATTTATGACAAGAATTGGATTATTATCTGATACTCACGCTTACTGGGACGAGAAATATCTGGAATATTTTGAACCATGTGACGAAATCTGGCATGCCGGAGACATCGGTTCGCTGGAAGTAGCGGAAAGGTTAGCCGCCTTCCGTCCATTCCGGGCGGTATATGGAAATATTGACGGACAGGAAATCAGAAAGCTGTATCCGCAAATAAACCGTTTCACGGTGGATGGTGCAGAAGTGCTGATTAAACATATCGGCGGTTATCCGGGGAAATACGATCCTTCCATCATCGGCAGTCTGATGGCACGTCCGCCCAAACTTTTTATCAGCGGACATTCTCATATATTAAAGGTGAAATATGATAAAACACTGGATATGTTGCATATTAATCCGGGAGCTGCCGGCATGTCCGGTTTCCACAAGGTACGGACTTTGGTACGTTTTGTTATCAACCAGGGGGCCTTTCAGGACTTGGAAGTCATCGAATTGGCGGACAAATAAAATAAATGTTCCTGCCAGATTGAAAAATTATTTTAAAATTTTGCCACGTCGGAATTCTTTCCGACCTTTGCACGCAGTTAATGAATAACTCAGACGAACATGAAAGGAATTATTCTAGCCGGTGGTAGTGCCACCCGACTTTATCCGCTCTCTAAAGCGATTTCCAAACAAATCATGCCTGTGTATGACAAGCCGATGATTTATTATCCGTTGTCAACACTTATGTTGGCAGGAATACGCGAAGTGTTGATTATTTCGACTCCACGCGACTTGCCGATGTTCCGCGACTTGTTGGGAACGGGTGAGGAACTGGGTATGTCTTTCTCCTATAAAATTCAGGAACAACCTAACGGACTGGCACAAGCTTTCGTATTGGGAGCCGATTTCCTGAACGGCGAACCGGGCTGTCTGATTCTTGGGGATAATATGTTTTACGGACAGGGCTTTTCCGCCATGCTCCGCCGGGCTGCCAATATAGAAAAGGGCGCCTGCATCTTCGGTTACTACGTGAAAGACCCGCGCGCTTATGGTGTAGTGGAATTTGACGAACAGGGAAAAGTGATTTCACTGGAAGAAAAGCCGGAAGTGCCAAAAAGTAATTATGCCGTTCCGGGACTTTATTTCTACGATGCCAGTGTGACGGAAAAAGCAGCGGCTCTTCGTCCTTCAGCACGTGGAGAGTATGAGATAACAGACTTGAACCGTCTGTATCTGGAAGAAGGTACATTGAAAGTGGAACTCTTCGGACGCGGATTTGCATGGCTCGATACGGGTAACTGCGACAGTCTGCTGGAAGCTTCCAACTTCGTGGCCACTATTCAGAACCGCCAAGGTTTTTACGTCAGCTGTATTGAAGAAATCGCCTGGCGTCAGGGATGGATTCCGACGGAGCAGTTGCTTCTACTGGGTCAACAGCTCGAAAAAACCGAGTATGGTAAGTACCTTATCGAATTGGCTAAACAATCCTAAAATCAACATAAAGAATAAAATATGAAAACTTATCTAGTGACCGGTGCCGCAGGATTTATCGGGGCAAATTACATCAAGTACATCTTAGCCAAACATAACGACATCAAAGTCGTGATATTGGACGCTTTGACGTATGCAGGTAACTTAGGAACGATTGCCAAAGACATCGACAACGAACGCTGTGTCTTTATCAAAGGAGACATTTGTAGCCGCGATGTGGTAGACGGTCTTTTTGCTGAGTATCGTTTTGACTATGTGGTGAATTTCGCTGCCGAGAGCCATGTGGACCGCAGCATTGAAAATCCGCAACTGTTTCTGATTACCAACATTCTCGGAACACAGAACTTACTGGATTGTGCACGCCGTGCATGGGTGATGGGGAAAGACGAACAAGGATATCCGACCTGGAGAAAAGGTGTACGCTATCATCAGGTATCTACCGATGAGGTGTATGGTTCATTGGGAGCCGAAGGGTATTTCACTGAAGCAACTCCGCTTTGTCCTCACAGTCCGTACAGTGCTTCTAAGACAAGTGCAGACATGGTGGTAATGGCTTACCACGACACTTATAAAATGCCGGTAACGATTACCCGTTGCTCCAACAACTACGGTCCGTACCACTTCCCGGAAAAATTGATTCCGTTGATTATCAAGAATATCCTCGAAGGAAAGCATCTCCCCGTCTACGGTGACGGTAGCAATGTGCGCGACTGGCTTTATGTGGAAGACCACTGCAAAGCAATCGACCTCGTTGTGCGTGAAGGTCAAGACGGAGAAGTGTACAACGTTGGTGGACACAACGAGAAAACAAACCTCGAAATCGTGAAACTGACAATTTCGACTATCCACCGTCTGATGGCAGAAAATCCCGAATATCGTCAAGTTCTCAAAAAGAAAGTGAAAGACGAAAACGGAGACATTTCAATCGACTGGATCAACGAAGATCTGATTACTTTCGTTAAAGACCGTCTGGGACACGACCAACGTTATGCTATCGACCCCACCAAGATAACAAATGCCTTAGGATGGTATCCCGAAACTAAATTCGAGGTCGGTATCGTAAAGACAATCGAATGGTATTTAGCCAACCAAGCTTGGGTGGAAGAAGTTACCAGCGGAGATTATCAGGGTTACTACGAAAAGATGTACGGGAAATGATTCTCAATTTATCAACATTCCTATTGCAATAAGAATACCCATAAGCAGCATATTACGCGAAGTCTCGCCTAATATGCTGTTTAATTTTTTACCGCTGTATATTTTCACCATCCGTTTCCAGGTAAGGAAATGAGGGATCAGATAAAGTTGCGGAAGAAAAGCGGCGTAGAAATGACCTTCACGAAGGAAACACAAGCAGAGAAGAGAAGCGGTAATCCCCAGCATCAAATAAAAATAGCGACCGAATTTCTCGCCAAAACGAACGATCACTGTCCTTTTTCCACTGCGTGCATCCGCTTCGCGGTCACGATAATTATTGACTACCAACAATGTATCGATAAGCAGTCCGCAGATTAAAGAGGCGATAGTGACATCCGGTGTCCAAGTTAGCGCCTGTACGTAATATGTTCCGCCTACGGGTACAAAGCCGAAAAAGACAATCACCAATACATCGCCCCAACCGTTGTAAGAAAGAGGATAAGGACCGGTGGTATAAAGAAAGGCAAATAACACACAAAGCACTCCTACGATAATCAATTCCCACCCGGCAAAGAAGAGCAACGTACAGCCGATAAGGCAGGCAAGAGCAACCGTAATAATAATCCCGGTTTTCATCGCTTGCGGAGAAATCCATCCTTGCGCACAAGCACGTTCGGGGCCTAACCGGTCTTCCCGGTCTGTTCCTTTGAGGAAGTCGAAAAGGTCATTGATGAAATTAGCGGCAATTTGCATCAGACTTGCAAACAGACAGCAGATCAGTGCAGGCAACCAGTGAAAACGTCCGTCCATTGCAGCAAGAGCAGTACCTATCATAACCGGAGTTATGGCCCCTGTCAGCGTTTTGGGACGTGCAGCTAATATCCATGCTTGTAGCGAGTTACGCTTTACTTCTTCCATACTTTAATATATTATAAATAGTTTTGACGGACAAAGATACATGATTTTTCGTATCTTTGCACCCCGAAAAACTTCAAACTAAGAGAAGATGAAGAAAATAAAAACAATCTACCCTGTTATCCTGTTGACATTGCTTTTGCTGGTTTCCTGTAAGTCGAAAAAGAATATGGTGGCTACCTTGCCACGCCCTGTTTTAAATTCAGATTCTATTTATCCGGATACGGCTAATGCCATAGCCGGGTTATTCTCCCCCGACCACTCGCAACTCAAAGAGCTGAATATTTCCAAAAACAAAAAGCAGAATACAAAGGAAAAGACTTCTACCGATACACACGAATCGTCGGATCTGGTACTGCGGGGAACAAAAATCACTTCTTCCAGCGTAGATGTATCTTCTGTCTATACCGGAGTGGACCGTGTAGTAAAATATGACTTTACACACCGCGATGTTCCCGAAGCCTTTGAAGGTTTCCGTATCGCTTTCATTTCCGACTTACACTACAAAAGTCTGCTGAAAGAAAAAGGCCTGAACGACCTTGTCCGCCTACTGATTGCTCAAAAGGCTGATGTGCTTCTAATGGGTGGTGACTATCAGGAAGGTTGTGAATATGTGGAACCTTTGTTTTCCGCACTGGCACGCGTAAAAACACCGATGGGCACTTATGGGGTAATGGGCAATAACGACTACGAACGTTGCCACGACGATATTGTGAATACAATGAAACATTACGGCATGCGTCCGTTAGAACATGAAGTAGATACGCTTCGTAAAGACGGGCAGCAGATCATTATCGCTGGAGTGCGCAATCCTTTTGATCTGGGGCGCAACGGAGTATCGCCTACTCTGGCACTCTCTCCCAAAGATTTTGTCATCTTACTGGTTCATACTCCGGATTACATCGAAGATGTTTCAGTAGCTAACACCGACCTTGCCCTGGCAGGACACACCCACGGCGGACAAGTCCGTGTATTCGGAGTTGCCCCGGCACTTAACTCACACTATGGCAATCGTTTCATCACCGGACTGGCATATAATTCTGCAAAAATACCTTTGATTATAACAAACGGAATAGGAACCTCCAAATTACCAATCCGTGTCGGCGCTCCGGCGGAAATCATCGTTATTACTCTTCATCGATTAACGGAGTAAACTGGATAGCCTCCCAAGCCTTTGGATGCACAAAGTATCGAACATCTTTCCCTGCATCCAATGCTTCTCGAATAAAAGTAGAACTGATTTCAAATACAGGAGAATGAACGAGACGCACCGTTTCCGGCAATTCCTCCTCTTTGACGGGAAAGCCGGGACGGGGGTAAATAAGAATCTGATTCTCTTTAATGATACGTTCGGACTGATACCAATATCCAAAACGTTCCCAATTATCGGAACCGATAATGAAATAAAACTCGCGATCGGGAAATGCCTCACGCAGTTTCTCCAACGTATATACGCTATATGAGGGGCGAGGCAAATGAAACTCAAAATCTGAAGCCTGAAAACGAGGATAGTCACTGATGCTCAACTTTACCAGTTCGAGACGTAATTCATCATTCCATAACTTCTCCTGTGCTTTCAAAGGATTCTGCGGACTCACCATAAACCAGATTTCATCCAATCCTTCATACTCACAAAGGTAGTTGGCTAGAGCAAGATGTCCGATGTGAATCGGATTGAATGATCCGCTGAAGATTCCGGTTTTCTGCTTATTCATTGTTCCAAAAACTCTTTGATAACTTTCAAAGCTTCCGCTTTAGCAGTTTCCAAATTGTCATTGACAATCACACAATCGAATTGCGGAGCAAAACCCAATTCATATTCCGCCTTAGCGATGCGACTTTCAATCACTTCCGGCGCATCCGTTCCACGTCCTTCCAACCGGCAGCGTAATTCTTCCACCGAAGGCGGCTGGATAAACACCGACAACGCACGATCGCCATAAAACTTCTTGATATTGCATCCGCCAACCACATCTACGTCAAACACCACATTCTGACCCGCTTCCAATTGCTTTTCTACCTGCGCTTTCAGCGTTCCGTAATAACGGTCCTTATACACCTCCTCATACTCCAGAAATTCGTTGTTCTCAATGCGTTGGCGAAATTCTTCCGGCGTAAGGAAGAAATATTCAACCCCATGCTGCTCCGTTCCACGCGGAGGACGGCTGGTAGCAGAAATAGAAAACGCTAAATTCAAGTTCTGCGTCAGCAGATAATTGATTATAGTAGATTTGCCCGAACCCGACGGAGCAGAGAAAATAATTAGCTTACCGGTCATAAGTTTAATGAAGAATTAAGAATTAAAAATGATAGATACTGTTTTACATCACGTTCAGCACCTGTTCCTTAATCTGTTCCAGTTCATCCTTCATCTGAACTACGATCTTCTGCATTTCAGCATGATTGGACTTGCTGCCTAACGTATTGATCTCCCGACCCATTTCCTGGGCGATAAAACCAAGCTTCTTACCCTGTCCGCTACCACTTTCCATCGTGCTGATGAAATATTTCAGATGGTTGCTAAGACGTTGTTTTTCCTCGTTGACATCCAGTTTTTCGATGTAGTAAATCAGTTCCTGTTCCAGACGATTCTTGTCGTAGTCTACGCTTAACGTCTTTTCGAGAGCATCAGTGATGCGTTCCTTCACTTTCTCTACACGTTCTTTCTCGTAAGGAGTAATCTGTTCGAGCAAACTGTTGATGTTGGCAATCTTCTCACGGAATTTCTTTTCCAATGCAGCCCCCTCCTGTTTGCGGAAATCTACCAAATGACTGATGGCTTCAAGTATGGTAGCATGCACCATGCTCCATTCCTCTTCCGTCAGTTCCTGAATTTCCGTTTTCGTCATCACGTCCGGCATGCGAAGTAATAGTTGGAGCCAGTCTTCCGGTGCGGGACAAGGAATCCCCAGTTCGCGGCTTATCGAATCCAACTGGCTATAATAACTTTTCAGTACATCCTTATTGATGGGAGCAGCATCCGCACCCTCCTTCTTCTCTATCCACAGGCTGAAGTCAGCTTTTCCACGTTCCAGAACTTTAGAAATCTCATTACGGATTTCAATCTCTTTTTCACGATACGCCGGAGCGATGCGAGTGGACAAATCCATTGCCTTGCTGTTGAGCGACTTGATTTCTACATTTATTTTTTTATCAGGAAGTTCGGCCGTAGCTTTACCGTATCCTGTCATAGACTGTATCATAACCTTAAAGTTTTGTGCAAAAGTACACGAATATTTTAAGAATTGGAAATAATCATGTAAATTTGCGACAATTTAATAAGCTGATTTTTATGTCGTGTATACTGAATATTGAAACCTCTACCTCTGTTTGCTCGGTAGCGGCCAGTCAAGACGGACAGACGATTTTTGTGAAAGAAGACTTGAAAGGCCCTTCACACGCCGTGTCTTTAGGAGTTTTTGTAGATGAAGCATTGTCGTTCATAGACAGTCATGCCATCCCTTTGGATGCCGTTGCAGTGAGTTGCGGACCGGGTTCGTACACCGGACTCCGAATCGGGGTTTCTATGGCGAAAGGAGTTTGTTACGGGCGCAATATCCCCTTGATCGGTATCCCGACGCTGGAAGTATTGAGTGTTCCGGTGCTGTTGTATCACGACTTGCCCGAAAACGCTTTGCTTTGTCCGATGATCGACGCCCGCCGCATGGAAGTATATGCAGCCGTCTATGACCGTCGTCTACAAGTGAAACGTACAGTTGCCGCCGACATCGTAGATGAGAACTCTTACCTGGAGTTCCTGAACGAACAACCGGTTTATTTCTTTGGAAACGGAGCCGACAAATGCCGCGAACAGATCACGCATCCGAACGCACATTTTATCGACAATATCCATCCGTTGGCTAAAATGATGTTCCCACTGGCAGAAAAAGCAGTGGCCGATGAAGACTATAAAGACGTGGCTTACTTCGAACCTTTCTACCTGAAAGAATTCGTTGCCTCCATGCCGAAAAAGCTTCTTTAATTTTTTAATTTTTAATTCTCAATTTTAATTTAACAAATGCAATACAATACTCAACAGAAAAGAATGCCGCTTCCCGAATACGGACGTAGCATCCAGAACATGGTAGATTATGCGTTGACCATTCAGGATCGTGCAGAACGTCAGCGTTGTGCCAACACCATCATCAACATTATGGGAAATATGTTCCCCCATTTGCGTGATGTACCCGATTTCAAGCACAAGCTTTGGGACCACCTGGCTATCATGTCCGGTTTTGAGCTGGATATTGACTATCCGTATGAAATCATCCGCAAGGATAATCTGGTGACCCGCCCGGACCATATCCCCTACTCCACTGCCCGTATGCGTTACCGTCACTACGGACATACGCTGGAAGTACTGATAAAAAAAGCGATCGAATTCCCTGAAGGAAACGAAAAGAGAAACCTGATTGCCCTTATCTGCAACCACATGAAAAAGGATTACCTGGCATGGAACAAAGATACAGTGGACGACAAAAAGATTGCCGAAGACCTGTACGAACTGTCCAACGGGGAACTCCAAATGACCGACGATATCGTCCGGCTGATGGCAGAACGCCTGAATCAGAACTACCGTCCGAAGACGAACTATACCAACAATCGTCAAAACAATAAAAGAAGATACTAAACACTTTATACTTAATACTAAAAAAATTAATGGCTTCATTTGTAATCGAAGGAGGACATCGGCTTAGCGGAGAAATCCACCCGCAAGGAGCTAAAAACGAAGTTTTGCAGATAATCTGTGCCACGTTGCTGACCGCAGAGGAAGTGACGGTGAACAATATACCTGACATTCTTGATGTCAACAACCTGATTCAGCTCTTGCGGGAGATGGGAGTGACGGTTGCAAAGAAAGGCATTGATTCTTATAGTTTTAAAGCAGAAAATGTAGACCTGGCTTATTTGGAAAGCGATGAATTCCTAAAGAAATGTTCCAGTCTGCGAGGCTCTGTGATGCTTATAGGTCCCATGGTGGCACGTTTCGGCAAGGCATTGATTTCCAAGCCGGGAGGAGATAAAATCGGTCGCCGCCGTCTGGACACTCACTTTGTAGGTATTCAGAATTTAGGGGCCGACTTCCGCTACGACGAAGAGCGGGGTATCTACGAAATAACGGCCGACAGACTTCAGGGAAGCTATATGCTACTGGACGAAGCATCTGTCACCGGAACAGCCAACATCGTCATGGCAGCCGTACTTGCCAAAGGTACGACCACCATTTACAATGCCGCCTGCGAACCCTACGTGCAACAACTCTGCCGGTTACTCAACCGGATGGGAGCCAAAATCAGCGGTATCGCATCCAACCTGCTCACCATCGAAGGCGTGGAAGAACTGCACGGCACGCAACACACCGTACTGCCCGACATGATTGAAGTGGGCAGCTTCATCGGCATGGCGGCAATGACGAAAAGCGAAATTACCATCAAGAATGTTTCTTACGAAAATCTTGGAATCATCCCCGAGAGCTTCCGCCGTCTGGGCATCAAGCTCGAACAAAGAGGAGACGATATTTACGTTCCCGCACAGGAAACATACCAGATAGAATCATTTATCGACGGCTCCATCATGACGATAGCCGACGCCACTTGGCCGGGACTGACTCCCGACTTGCTAAGTGTGATGCTCGTTGTAGCCACACAAGCCAAAGGCAGCGTACTGATCCATCAGAAAATGTTCGAAAGCCGCCTGTTCTTTGTGGACAAGCTGATCGACATGGGTGCACAGATCATTCTCTGCGACCCTCACCGCGCCGTAGTCATCGGACACAACCACGGCTTCAAGCTGCGCGGTGCCCGCCTGACTTCACCGGATATACGTGCCGGTATCGCCCTTCTGATTGCCGCCATGAGCGCCGAAGGAACCAGTACCATTAGTAACATCGAACAGATAGACCGTGGTTATCAGAACATCGAAGGACGTCTGAACGCTATCGGAGCCAGAATCACCCGGATATGATAAAGAAAGAAGAAGTATACAAGATAGGATTATTCAATAAACCGCACGGCATCCACGGCGAATTGCAATTTACCTTCACGGACGATATTTTCGACCGTGTGGACTGTGATTACCTGATATGCCTGCTCGATGGCATTTTCGTGCCTTTCTTCATCGAAGAATACCGCTTCCGTTCAGACTCCACCGCCTTGGTGAAACTGGAAGGAGTCGACAGTGCCGAACGTGCCCGAATGTTCACCAACATTGAAGTCTACTTCCCCGTGAAACACGCCGAAGAAGCGAAAGACGGCGAACTGTCCTGGAACTTCTTCATCGGTTTCCAAATGAAAGACATCCATCACGGACTTCTGGGAGAAGTCATAGATGTAGATACCACTACGGTAAACACCCTTTTCGTGGTTGAAGGAGCGGAAGAAGAGGAACTGCTCGTTCCCGCCCAGGAGGAATTTATCGTAGGAATAGACCAGAAACAGAAACTCATCACGGTGGAACTTCCCGAAGGGTTGCTCAATCTGAAGGAATTGGAAGATGACCGGTGAGAACGAATCAAACGATGAGCCGCTCATCCACTGAAAATAGTAAATAGTAAATCGTAAAAACAGTAAATACCCGAGATGCCAAAGAGAAGACGAAGTAAAGCTTTCTGGAAAAATTTCAAGTTCAAGTATAAACTAACGATCGTTAATGAAAATACACTTGAAGAAATTGTCGGACTTCGCGTATCCAAGCTCAATGGACTTTCCGTATTACTTTGCGTGCTGGCGGTACTTTTCCTGATCGCTTCCTGCATCATCACCTTCACCCCGCTGCGCAACTACCTCCCCGGATACATGAACAGTGAAGTCCGTACACAAATCGTGGACAATGCCCTGCGTGTAGACTCTTTACAACAAGTGCTCAACAAGCAGAATCTTTACATCATGAACATTCAGGATATCTTCAGTGGAAAAGTATCCATCGACAGCGTGCAGACACTCGATTCACTGACCACTGCCCGCGAAGACACACTGATGGAACGTACCAAACGGGAAGAAGAATTCCGCCGTCAGTATGAAGAGAATGAAAAATATAACCTGACCTCCATCACTTCCCAACCGGACGTGACCGGACTCATTTTATACCGTCCGACACGAGGTATGGTGTCCGACCACTTCAATGCCGAGAAGAAACATTACGGCACCGACATCGCCGCCAATCCCAACGAAAGTGTATTGGCAACCATGGACGGGACCGTCATCCTAAGTACATACACCGCCGAGACAGGTTATCTGATTGGCGTACAACATAACCAGGATTTAATTTCAATCTATAAACACTGCGGCTCCCTCCTGAAAAAGGAAGGTGAACGCGTGAAAGGAGGCGAAGCCATCGCTCTGGTAGGAAACAGCGGCACACTTAGTACAGGGCCGCACCTCCATTTCGAACTTTGGTATAAAGGTCATCCGGTGAATCCCGAAAAATACATCGTATTTTAAGTGATAATAGAAAAATGAATATAGAGACTAACAAAAAGAAAAAACAAATAGCTATCCTAGGCTCAACAGGCTCCATCGGGACGCAGGCTCTGCAAGTCATCGAAGAACATCCCGACCTGTACGAAGCCTATGCGCTGACAGCCAACAACCGCGTGGAACTACTGATTGCCCAGGCACGGAAGTTCCAGCCGGAAGTGGTAGTGATAGCCAACGAAGAAAAGTATTCCGAACTGAAAGAAGCATTGAGCGACCTGCCCATCAAAGTGTACGCAGGCACAGACGCTATCTGTCAGATTGTAGAAGCAGGCCCCATCGACATGGTGTTGACAGCCATGGTCGGTTATGCCGGACTAAAACCAACCATCAACGCCATCCGCGCCAAGAAAGCGATTGCGTTGGCCAATAAAGAAACATTGGTAGTAGCGGGCGAACTGATTAATCAGTTGGCACAACAATATCGCACTCCGATTCTGCCGGTAGACTCTGAACACTCTGCTGTTTTTCAGTGTTTAGCGGGAGAAGTGGGTAACCCGATCGAGAAAGTGATATTGACAGCCTCCGGAGGTCCGTTCCGCACTTGCACCTTGGAACAGCTGAAATCCGTCACAAAGACGCAAGCCTTGAAACATCCCAACTGGGAAATGGGAGCAAAAATCACAATCGACTCCGCTTCCATGATGAATAAAGGTTTTGAGGTGATCGAAGCCAAATGGTTGTTCGGTGTTCAGCCCAGCCAGATCGAAGTGGTGGTGCATCCGCAATCAGTCATCCACTCGATGGTGCAGTTTGAAGACGGAGCTGTCAAGGCACAACTTGGGATGCCAGATATGCGCCTGCCCATCCAGTACGCATTCTCCTACCCCGACCGTATCAGCTCTTCTTTCGACAGACTCGATTTCTCCCAATGCACGAATCTGACGTTTGAGCAACCCGATACGAAACGGTTCCGCAACCTGGCACTCGCCTACGAAGCGATGTATCGCGGAGGGAATATGCCCTGTATCGTCAATGCTGCCAATGAAGTAGTGGTAGCCTCTTTCCTGAAAGACGGCATCAGCTTCCTCGGCATGAGCGACGTAATAGAGAAAACAATGGAACGGGTTGCCTTCATCGCCAATCCGACATACGACGATTATGTAGCTACGGATGCGGAAGCAAGGAAAATAGCAGCCAGTCTGATATGATCCGCTTCATCCCATTGATGAACAAAGAAAATAAAGAAATTGATTAGTATTAATATAAATTGAAAATAGCCTTTATATCCTCTCTTCGGTAGAGAATTAGTTGAAGGCTTTAAACTGTAAATAGACTATATGGAAACATTTTTGATTCGTGCCCTGCAATTGATTATGAGCTTATCCTTGCTCGTTATCGTTCATGAAGGCGGGCATTTTCTTTTTGCCCGTTTGTTTAAGGTGCGTGTAGAAAAATTCTGCTTATTTTTTGACCCTTGGTTCACCCTTTTTAAGTTCAAACCCAAGAAAAGTGACACAGAGTATGCAGTAGGCTGGTTGCCATTGGGCGGTTATGTCAAAATAGCCGGCATGATTGATGAGTCGATGGATACCGAACAGATGAAACAACCCGAACAACCGTGGGAGTTCCGTTCCAAGCCGGCGTGGCAACGTCTGCTGATAATGGTGGGTGGCGTACTGTTCAACTTCCTGTTGGCACTGTTCATCTACTCCATGATTCTTTTTGCATGGGGCGACCAATATATAAAGGTACAGGAAGCCCCTCTTGGTATGGAATTCAACGAGACTGCCAAAGCGGTAGGTTTCCAGGACGGTGATATCCTCCTTTCTGCCGACGGTGTTCCTTTCGAACGTTATGACGGCGACATGTTGAGCCAGATTGCCGATGCACGCGAAGTAAGCGTCATCCGTAACGGGGCAAAAGCCTCCGTCTATATCCCGGAAGACCTGATGCAACGTCTCTTGGCAGACAGCGTCCGCTTCGCCTCCTACCGTTTCCCGTATGTTATAGACAGCGTAATGGTGAACTCTCCTGCCGCACAAGCAGGAATCCAGGCAGGTGACAGCATCATCGCCCTGAACGGAACCCCGATCTCTTTCTCCGACTTCAAAGAAGCGATGGCAGAACGTAAGAAAAACGAAGCAACCCTGCTCAAAGACAGCATAGATCCGCGTCTAATCACGCTGACTTATGTGCGTAACGGTGCAACAGACACGCTAAGTATGCGTGTAGACTCCGCCTACCTGATGGGTGTAACCGCCTGTCTCGTCACAGACCGTCTGCTCCCTATGGTAAAAAAAGAATATGCTTTCTTTGAATCCTTCCCCGCAGGTGTCTCCCTCGGTGTGAAAACCCTGAAAGGCTATGTAGGAAACATGAAATACCTCTTCTCAAAAGAAGGAGCCAAACAACTGGGCGGCTTCGGAACGATCGGCAGCATCTTCCCCGCTACCTGGGACTGGCACCAGTTCTGGTATATGACAGCCTTCCTTTCCATCATCCTGGCTTTCATGAACATCCTCCCTATCCCCGCATTAGACGGTGGCCACGTGCTCCTCTTCTACGAGATGATAGCCCGCCGCAAACCGAGCGACAAGTTTATGGAATACGCCCAGATGACCGGTATGATTCTGCTCTTCGGTCTGTTGATATGGGCTAACTTCAATGATATTTTGCGATTCTTCTTCTAGCGAATATAACAATAGAAAGATAGAGAAAACATATAAAAAGAATCATCCCGGATGAAAAAGGTTTTAAAAACCAATTTTCATCCGGGATCTTTTTTTATTGTTGTTTGTCTTTAAATCTTCAACATCTTCTTCTCTCTCTCCAAATCCGTCTCATCCAACTTAGGTGAAGGCACCGTGCACGTTTTGATATAATCTCCCTCCTGACACGTATAATTATAGTACACCTCCAATTCCGGAGTCAATTCCGCCCGCGGAACCAGACACCCTTCCATCTCCAGAAACTGATTAACATCCGTACTATCCGACTGTTTCACCAGTACAATACGACGCGCAATCGGATTATGATTGTAGTCCAGACAGAGATAAAGCCCTTTCAGCATATTCGGAAACTCATAATGCGGAAGTTGCAGGTAAATAGTCACCAGCGCAAACTGTGGCAAATCCCTTTCGTTGAACATCAGGTAAGAGTTCTGATGATTACTGATAATCCCGCTCCCCCAATGCACCGACTTATACGCATTAATCATCCCCACCTTCACATACTCATTATTCTCGGAAGCACAAATCATGTACGGCTCGATCTTCAAGCTATCCGTAGAAGACGACAAACTGTAACTAAGATACATACCGCTATAATTATACACCTCCTGCACAGACTCCTTCGCCTCTTTCCCCAGCAACTTGATAAAAGAGTTGCCATTCTCCGCCTCGCTCTGCACGTCCGGCTCCATCTCCTGAAGCAACAGCCTCACCGATCCCACATTATTTAATAAGCGTTTCTTGGAAACATTATTCACCAGTGCCAAAGCTTCATCCAGCGCCTCGTCCGGTGTGCGTGTTTTCAATAAGTCGATATAAGCGGGAAGCACACTCGAATACAAAGCAGACAACACACTCGGAGCCATATCCACCCGGTCGGCAATTTCTTTCATCTTCACCCCGTTGTTGCGCAGGTACTCTATTCTTTTATAAATATCCGTAAGTTCGTCCATGATTTTTCGGTTTGTTAATTGATTCCGTTGCAAAGGAATGACTAAGGTATTATGTTTGTATTGCATGAATATTACATTAATATTTCAGTACACTTAAAGGCTCATATATACAATATGATTCATTGAAATTCATTTTTTCGTTCGCTCCGACACCCTACTTTTGCACCGGAAACAAAAAAATAGCATTATGAATTTCAAAGAAAAACTGTCGCCTTCGGCCCAAAAGAAACTTTCCGATTTACTCTTTATCCTTTATGCGGGAGGAGCGGCACTGCTATCCTATTCATTAGTCTACGCACTACGCAAACCGTTCACCGCTGCCACGTTCGACGGCATGGAACTATTTGGTATGGACTATAAGATAGCCACCAGCATCATCCAGATATTCGGATATATGGTATCCAAGTTTATCGGGATCAAACTTATTTCCGAACTGAAGAGAGAAGGCCGCCTGAAATTCATTCTTGTTTCTATTTTAGTGGCCGAACTCTCTTTGGTTCTTTTCGGATGCCTACCCCGCCCGTTCAATGTGTTGGCGTTGTTCTTCAACGGACTGTCGCTTGGCTGTATGTGGGGAGTCATCTTCAGCTTCCTCGAAGGACGCCGGGTGACGGATCTGCTCGCTTCCCTTTTCGGACTTAGTATCGCAGTCAGTAGCGGCACAGCCAAATCCATCGGACTTTTCGTTGTCGACACCCTGCATGTCAGTGAATTCTGGATGCCTGCACTGATCGGTGCGGTAGCATTGCCCTTGCTGGCAGGACTGGGCTATATCCTCGATCACCTGCCCAAACCGACTGCCGAAGACAAAGCACTGCGTGTGGAACGTGTCACTCTCAACAAACAACAACGCTGGAACCTGTTCCGCAGCTTTGCTCCCATATTGACACTGCTTTTCTTCGCCAACCTCTTTCTCACCGTTTTGCAAGATGTCAAGGAAGACTTTCTGGTGAAAATCATAGACGTCAATGCCGCCGGACTTTCCCCGTGGGTATTCGCCAAAGTGGACGGTGTAGTCACACTGATTATCCTGGCCATTTTCGCCACCCTGGCAGTGATGAAAAGCCACATCAAAGTACTTTCCGTTCTATTGACCCTTGTCATTGCGGGAGCAATCACACTTAGCACTGTGGCATTCAACTACCATACCCTGCAACTTTCTCCGCTCGTGTGGTTATTTATCCAGAGCCTCTGCCTCTATTTTTCCTACTTGAGCTTTCAAACCATTTTCTTCGACCGCTTCATCGCCTGTTTCCGCATCAAGGGAAATGTAGGTTTCTTCATAGCGATGGTCGATTCCATCGGCTACACAGGCACAGTGGTGGTATTGGTAGTGAAAGAATGTTTCAACCCGGATTTGAATTGGCTGGAGTTCTACAATACGATGGCAGGGACAGTAGGAATCGTCTGCACCTTTGCGTTCACCTTAGCAATGATTTATCTGACACAAAAATACAGAAAAGGGAAACAGGGTGAAATACGCGGGAACGAATCTTGCCCCGTCCCCTCCCTCGCTTCTTATTAATTTCCGACGAATAAACCAATATTATATAGAAACAAGAATGAAAAAGATTGAATGTATTATTATGGACTGGGCTGGTACAGCCGTTGACTATGGATGTTTTGCCCCCGTGGCTGCTTTTATCGAAGCATTTGCCGAAAAAGGACTGGTAATCGATGTTGTACAGACCCGCAAACCAATGGGACTACCCAAAATTCAACACATCCGCGAACTACTTTCCATGCCTGACGTGAACGAACAGTTCACCGCCCGTTACCAACGCGCCTGGACGGAAGAAGACGTGGTAGAACTAAACCGCCTTTTCGAGAAACATCTCTTCGCCTCTCTCGAAAACTACACAGACCCTATTCCGGGAGTAATCCCAACTTTGGAAAAATTGCGTGCCGCAGGTATTAAAATAGGATCGACCACCGGCTATACCCGCGAAATGATGGATGTAGTTCTCCCCGCCGCACAGGCAAAAGGATACCACGTGGATTATTGCGCCACTCCCAACCTACTTCCCGCCGGACGTCCCGCTCCTTACATGATTTTTGAGAACCTGACGAAATTAGCAGTCCCCAGCCTCGACGCCGTTATAAAAGTGGGTGATACGATTGCCGATATTCTCGAAGGAGTGAACGCGAAAGTGTATAGTGTAGGCGTGATTCTCGGCAGCAATGAAATGGCACTTACCGAAGCAGAAACAAAATCAATGCCTGCCTCCGAACTCGAAGCCCGCATCGCCGATGTCAAAGAGCGCATGCTTGCCGCAGGAGCTTCTTACGTGATACGCACTATCGAAGAACTTCCCGCACTGATTGAAACGATCAACGCCGGCAACTAACATTCAAGCCCGCACCCAACAATCAGAAAAGAAACAAAATCATTTATTTATTCATTTCTAAAGAAAACATCATTATGAAACCATATTTGTTATTAACTCCGGGACCTCTAACCACCTCTGAAACAGTAAAAGAAGCCATGATGACCGACTGGTGTACATGGGACGAAGACTACAACCTCGGCATTGTTCAGGAACTCCGCAAAGACCTGGTTAACATCGCCACTAAAAAACCGGAAGAATACACTTCCATCCTTTTACAGGGAAGCGGAACCTATTGCGTGGAGGCCGTTTTAGGCGCCACCATCACCCCGAAAGACAAACTCCTGATTTGTAGCAACGGAGCCTATGGCGACCGTATGGGCAACATTGCAGAATATTACCATCTCGACTACGACATGCTGGCTTTTGAAGAAACAGAGCAGGTATCAGTTGAATATGTAGACGATTATCTTAGCAATAACTCCGATATCACACATGTCGCTTTCGTTCATTGCGAAACAACGACCGGTATCCTGAATCCGATCAAAGAACTGTCCCACATCGTCAAGATGCATGGTAAAAAGCTGATTGTAGACTGTATGAGCAGCTTCGGAGGTATCCCCTTAGATGTAAACGAACTCGGTATCGACTTCCTAATCAGCAGTTCCAACAAGTGTATTCAGGGTGTACCGGGATTCGGATTCATCATCGCCCGCCGTTCGGAATTAAAATATTGCAAAGGAGTGGCACGCTCTCTTTCCCTGGACATCTACGACCAATGGGAAACAATGGAAAAAGGACACGGAAAATGGCGCTTCACTTCACCGACACACGTTGTCCGTGCTTTCAAACAAGCCCTGACCGAATTGATTGAAGAAGGAGGCGTAGAAGCACGTTACCAACGCTACTGCGAAAATCACCGTATTTTGGTGGAAGGTATGCGTGCACTCGGATTCAAAACATTACTCGAAGATGACATCCAGTCGCCTATCATCACTTCTTTCCTTTATCCGCATGAAGGATTCGACTTCAAAACATTCTACTATGCACTGAAAAATAAAGGATTCGTGATTTACCCGGGAAAGATTTCAAAAGCAGATACCTTCCGTATCGGAAACATCGGTGATGTGCATCCGGAAGACTTCCGCCGTCTGGTAGAAGTCATACGGGAAACGAAATACTAGAAAGTCAAATCTTTCAAGTTCATCTTGAATGATTACTTACTGATATGTTGTATGATGTTCCTGTGAAGTTCTGAAAGACTTAATCCTCTTTCAGGACTTCATTATTTTCTTTTCAGGGTGGAAGGCTGTGATAGCCTCAAGCTACTGACGATAGCTGCCACAACGGCAAACCCACTCCCCACCATCAGGCAAACAGCCGTGCTCCGGCTATGAGTGACAAAGCTGAAAAGCAAGGCAACCAATGTTGTTCCGGTGGTCTGTCCCAACAGGCGGGCCATTCCCAGCATCCCACTGGCCCCTCCCGAACGCTGCGTAGGAGCGGAAGAGATAATTGTACTGTTGTTTGGCGTCTGAAACAATCCGAAGCCTGCACCGCATAACATCAAACGCAGGATAATACTTATATCAGATGATTCGGCAGTCAGACTGGAAAGCGAGAAAAGCCCGATGGCAAACAAAACCATCCCGATACTTCCCAGTATACCGGGGTGAATACGCTCCACGAGATACCCTGCCAATGGAGCCGTGACCAGCGTAGCCAACGGCCACGGAGTAAGCAAAAGTCCGGTCATCACCTCACTGTGTCCTAAAGTGTTCTGCAGGAAAAAAGGCAGGGAAACCATTGCCGACATTTGAGCGATAAAGGAACAAATGGAAGTCAGGATGGATAACCGGAAAATCGGAATCCGCAACAGGTCGAGCGGCAATAGCGGAGTAGTCTGCGTGAGTTGCCGGCGCACATAGTACGTGCCTACCACTGCCAATACAACCAGTTGGATGAAAAGGAAATCCATTTCCTCGTGATGGGCGAATCCGTCCAGCGTATATATAAGCAGGCCGAAGGTAACCGCATTCGCTATGGCGCTGATATAATCAAACTTGCGTTTCGAGCGTTCCTCCTGCCTTGGCAGATGTTTGATGCCGAGGAACAATGCGGTAAGTCCTAACGGAACATTAATAGCAAATAACCAGTGCCAGCTGGCAATAGAAAGAATACCGCTCGCCACAGAAGGCCCGGCGGCAGCCGATATGGCAACGACCATCGCATTAATCCCCATTCCCCGCCCAATCTGGCTCTTCGGATAGATGTAACGTAGCTGTGCCGTATTCACGCTGGTGATGGCAGAGGCACTGAACCCCTGAAAAATACGGGCGACAGTTAGCGTCCAAAACGAATCGGACAAGGCACAGATCAACGAAGTGATGCAAAACAGGCCGATACCCGAAAGAAAGACTTTCCGGTAACCGATGATTTCACCCAAAGCGGAAAAAGACAGTAGCGATATGACGATAGCCAGCTGATAGCCGTTGATAATCCAGGTGGTTACAGCGGGAGAAGTCCCAAAATCATGCGAAAGCGTGGGTAGTACGATATTGACGATGTTAATATCCAATACCGACATACAAAGAGCGAATCCAACGGACACCACCGCCCAAATACGCTTAGGCATCGGCAATCCGTCGGTTTCCTCTATTTTTTGAGTTGAATTTATCGATTGTACCATAAAAACTTATTCTTGTAAGTAGTCATTCTTTTTTCACCATAAAGCAACGCAGGGATGCAAACACAAACACCACCGACTACAAAAAAAGCACCGCGTTACTCTGTGATGAAAAATGATTCACTTGGTTTCGTAAAGGTAAACAAAACAATGGTACAGGTGTTTTTGTTTCCTTTGAAAAATAAGTTTTTTTAGTGGAGAAAAGTCGTTACTTCAACTTCAAGATCCGTTGATTACTGCTTCCCCTGAACTCCAGATACGGAGAGAAAAGAGCCTGCTCGAAGCGTCCGTCCACCAACACATCTATATAATCAAGGGCAGCACTCAAGCGGGGCTGTGCCTTGATTTCTTCGTAGCTATATCCTGTATAGCACCACACATTCATCCCCGTCTCCTCTTTCACCCGTTTCAGTAAAAGCAGAAACTCCTCCGGATGGAAGAACGGATCACCACCGGAAAAAGTAACACCGTCCAGCAAAGGATTTGCCTTGATTTCACGGATGATGGACTGTATTTTTTCTTCCGTCAACTCTTCCCCCGCCCTCGGATTCCAGCTCTCCGGGTTGTGGCAACCAGGACAGTGATGGGAACATCCGGCAAGATAAATAGAGTACCGGATGCCTTCACCATCGACAATCGTTTCAGGATAAGTTCCTAATAAATTCACTTCTACAGGTGTTTTACGCGGTCTTGTTCTTCTGCCCGTTTAGCAGAGTTCCAGGAACTCAAATCGCCTGTCAGGTAACCGGTTATACGGCGCATACGAAGGATGCTTTCACTCTGGCACACCGGACATTTATCGAAGATAACCCCTTTGTAACCACAGTTATGACAAGTATCTACCGGGTGATTGATAGAGCCGTAGCCAATCCCCTCGTCGTGCATCACTTTCACAATCTTGGCGATGGCACGTACATTCTTCTGTGCTTCACCGTCCAGTTCTACATACGTGATATGTCCGCCGCGCGTAATGGCGTGGAACGGAGCTTCACGCTTGATTTTCTCAACGATGCTGATCGGTTCTTTCACGTCTACGTGAAAAGAGTTGACATAATAGTCGCGGTCTGTCACTCCGGGGATTTTTCCATATTTCCGACGATCCATTTTAGTGAAACGTCCCGAAAGTCCTTCGGCAGGAGTAGCCAGAACGGAGTAGTTCAGGTTATATTTCTCTTTATATTCGTTTACCACTTTATTCATTTCCATCACCGCTTCATACAGCGTGTCCCATGCTTTCTGGTTGTGGCCGTGACCTTGTCCGTAGAGAGCCACCATCGCGTTGTGTCCGCCGATAAATCCGATACCCAGCGTACCGCTGCGCAATGCATCACCCACCTGTTCATTCGGGTTCAGCTCACCGCCGCCTTTCCACACATTATTTCCCATCATGAACGGGAACTGACGTGCCAGGGCCGTACGCTGATACTGATAACGCTCGTAAAGCTGATCGGCTACAAGCACGGACATTTGGTGTACGGATTCGATGAAAATTTCTTTTGCCTTCTGTTCAATGGCATCCTTGTTGCGTTCATCCTCTATCAGGTTTTCCGCCTTGATGCGGGCTTCAATCGCCAGTCTCGGCATATTCAGCGTAGTGAATGAAAGATTGCCACGACCTAAAGAAGATTTTTCTCCTGCCACGTTTTCAAAGACACGGGTGCGACAACCCATCGTCGCCAATTCGTAGATGTAACGTTTCGGATCGTCCGCTCTCCATTTCTCGTTCTGATTGAAAGGTGCGTCGAGGAACATGAAGTTCGGGAACAATGCTTTCGCCGTAGTCTGGCAAGCCTTCAACAGCAAGTCGAAGTTGGGAGCCTCGTAACGGTCGGTCATTGCCTCTTCGATATTTTCCGCTTTCATTGCTTTCTCAAAGTCTTTTTCCGAGTAAGAAACTCCGTCTTTCACCTTGAAAATCTGGATCGGGAATACAGGCACCTCACCTCTTGTACCCAATCCTTCAATGGTAGCTTTCAGCAACTCTTCGATCACCATGCGGCCTTCGGCAGAAGTGTCCGTACCGTAGTTGATGGAGCTGAATACCACCTGATTACCGCCACGTGAATGCATCGTGTTCAGGTTGTGGATAAATCCTTCCATGGCCTGATGGGTATCTTTGCGAGTCTGCTGATAAGCTTTCTCAACGATACGGGCAAGGTGTTCCTTATCTATAATAATCTGTAAAGCCACCAAAGCAATGCGCAATGTTTCGCGTTCGGCTTCAGTAGTCTTGATAGACGGAAGATATTCTTTAATCAATGTGCGGATGGATTTCTCATCGGCCTGATTTCCGTTTTCCATGGCGACATAGAAATTGATGAACGATGCCAGATGCTTGCGGAAAGATTTGACCACACCTTTTGCCATGAAGAAATCGAAAGCAGGAATTGCCTGTCCGCCATGCTGCTCATTCTGATTCGTCTGGAAAATAATAGTAGCCAACGTAGCATAACTCTGGATGCTTTGCGGGGTACGGATACTACCGTTCTTGGTGCGAAAACCACGTTCAAAGAGGTCATCCATATCATATTGGATACAGGTCGTCGTCTTTGTCGGATAATAATCCAAGTCGTGAATGTGAATATCTCCCAACTGGTGCGCTTCGGCAAAACGTTTCGGCAACAGGTATTTATACGTATAATCTTTGGTTACTTCGGAAGCGAACGTCATCATCTGTCCGGCAGGCGTGTGACTGCTCATGTTGGCATTGCTCAAGTTGACATCGTTCTTGTCGATAGCAACGATGCCGTCCATCACTTGCTTCATCTGGGTTTTCTTATCGCGCTCCGTATTCCGCCATTCGCGATAAATAATATATTTCTTCGCTACTTCCGGGCGTACTTTCATCAACGACTTTTCTACTAAATCCTGAATCTCTTCTACGGTAATAGTAGGAGTAGTAAACTGACTGATTACGTTCATAGTGATGTCAGCCACCAACTGCTGCTCATCCTGAATACCTGTTGCACTGAATGCTTTACTAATTGCATTCTTGATCTTACTGATAGAGAAATCTTCTCTCTTACCATCACGTTTGATGATACAAATTTCCGCGTAGTTCATAACTTTAACTCCCGAAAGTTTAAATTTAAAATATTGATAACTAAAAGAAAAAGTTCCGGCAGGTCTTCTGACTTATCCCTCCCTCGCAACACCTTCCCACACCGACATCGATGCAGTGGCTTATTGTGCGGATTCTTAGAGAATTACAGCAGCGGGTACTGTCGCCGATTTACACAGCGTTCCCTCATTGACTAAACCTCTTTTAGCTCCGAAACCGGATACAAAGATAGAAGATAATCTAATAGCTTGGTTAGCTTTTAACATTAAATTTCGGGAAACATTTCTTTCTCGCTGATACAGAAAGTTTTCCAAAACGGAAAACTTTTTTCTGATTTTAACGTGGATAATATTCCAATTCCGTTTATTTCACCCAAAAGACATATATAGTTTTTAGCTACTTCACTCTTAGCGAAAAAAGAATGTGTTAAAAGTCTCCACAACTATCTTTTACTTCATAAGTTACAGACTATTTTTCACTTTCGACCAAACCTTTCTTTCCGATAAAATGAAAGAAATTATAATTTTTCGATTTCTTCTTTCGAAAGCCCGGTAGATTTTATGATAATATCGTCAGCCACTCCTAATTCTTTCAAATTACGAGCTGTTTCTTCTTTACCTTTTTGCAAGCCTTTCTGCACCCCCTTCTGTTCAGCAAAGTCCAACGTATTAAAATAATCGTTATAAACTTTCCATTCTTCTTCATACCGGGCTCTTTCCTCCTGGGTCATATTTGCTTTGGAAGCCAACTTTTCAAGTCGCTCGAAGACGGCCTTGCGAGCCTTGAAAGGCATCCGGTCAAGTGTATCCATATGCTTTAGTATATAAATCCAGCGTTCAAAATCATTTTCACATTCATCCTCCTCTTTGTTGAAGTTCGGCAGTTCGATAAAAATCTGCCGGAACTTGTTGCTGAAGAGCTTCCCCGTATCCCTGTCAGAAAGAACGATATCCGTTCTGATTTTAGAGGGCATATCCTTGTCCATCACGAAATTCATGAAGAACACTCCGTACACGGCATCCAATTGAAAGTTCCAAACTCCCCTTTTCGCCTGCTGCGTAATGGCCCTAGAAAGATAGAAGAGGGCACGATCTTTAAAGTAAGGCTGTTCCCGGTTCTGCATTTCTACGATAATACGTTCACCGGTATCGGTTACGCAATAGATGTCGTAGATAAGACCTCGTTCTGTTTTTACTTCCGGCTGCTGTTCACTGTTAAGGAACTGAATGTCGGTAATCACATGCTCTCCTACGAGCAAATCGTTCAAGAAGTCGATTAACAACTCCTTTTCTACCTCTCTGCCGAATAAAAACTTAAAGCCAAAATCGGTAAAGGGATTGATAAATCTTCCCATTATATGCTGTGTCTCAATTACAAAACAAAGATAGAGTTTTTTTGTTGAATACGGTCAAGAATAGAAAAAAATAAATGGGTACAAAAAAAGAAGCTGCCTCATTCATCGGGAGACAGCTTCTTCATTTGAACCTTGAGCCTTACTTTACTTTCACTTTATGAGTTGCTCCACGTTTGTTACCGGTTCCGTGAGCTATGTGCGGGCGGCACGTTTCGTTTTTTTCAGGATCATTTTTTTACACGTACACTAATCTTTTTCCGTCTTACTGCTTCTCCGATGACGGAACCGCAGAACAGCCTCAAGAATGTCTAACAACTTTTCCAGTAATAATTTCATTCGCTTTTCTATTAAGGTTGATAATCTATTTTATATCGGTCGAAGTGCAACCATCAGCTATACCCGATTCGCGGCTACTGATAAGTCTATCAATAAGCTTTAGTTTGCCTGACAAACTTATCAGTTAATCCCTACGGATTCAGCTGCCAGCTGCACTTCCGGTCAAGCGGCCGGGTCCGGCGCTTCTCCTCCTCCGCCACCGGGTTCGTCGCCGTCATCCGGGTCTTTGTCAACGACATCGTCGGCCACAAACGAACCCGCTACATCCTTGATGTGCACAAACTCCACTCCGGTGGTCAATGCGCGGGTAGCACTTCCGTTAGCGGCACGGGTGTATTCAGGGGTAAACTGACAACGCAATGAAGTGATCTGCGAACTGCTGACCTTACTTTCCAACTCCACTCCTTTTCCTCCTGCTTTGGCAATCATTGTAAATGTTCCCAAGCCTTCGAGGCGCACCGTGCGGCTGTTGAGCAACTGTTCACGCATCACTGACATCAGGTTACGAATCACGTTATGAACATCACCCGCCGTCAGCGAGGCTTTTTCTGCAATCAATTCCGCCATTTTCTGCGTATTGACCATTTTCCCGAATTTCACCAGACGGGGATAATAAAGTTTCTGTCCTTCCTTGTTGGCAAGTGTTGCCTGATAAGGTTTGTAAATTAATGGCATACTGTTTTCCTTTCTTTTTTGATTGATGAATAAATAACTACTGTTTGTAACCGATTACGAAGACAAAAGTACACGAAGAGAAAAAAGCAGGGAAACACGATGTTACAACCCGTCGCAAGAGAGAACAGACAAGCACAAATTGACACGATTCATGCCTGCAAAGGCTTCTGTACAACACAGAACCAACCAGCATAAAAAGGCGTACCTTTGCATGAGTTCATAAATAAACCTCTAAAAAACAGTCAATATGAAAACAGAAACAACCCCAAAAGCAGAAACAGAGAGCCGTACCCGCATACAAGCCTATAGCAAAAGCCAGTTGGCCGGACTTTACCTACCTCACATACAGTCCGCCTCGGCACGACGCACCCTCCGTAGTTGGATTGCCAAGAACACTGCACTGCAAGCCGCACTCGCTCAAACCGGATATAGTGAAAAAGCCATCCTGCTCACTCCGGCACAAGTAAGGCTGTTCTTCAAGTTTTTAGGAGAGCCTTGAAACGGCTCTTTTATAAGGAAAATATCATTCGGAGAAAGACAAAGCCAAACAAAACAAGAAAAAAGGCAAGCCAAAGCAAAGCGGACATTTCATCACAGATCACGCGAATCAAATTATAACTTGCTGATTGCTGTTATAAAGAGTCCAAGATAATCTGTAACGAACTGTCCGCTCATTATATAAAAAAAGGATTATATCATTCCGGAGTACCTTCTCCCGACGGCTTCATCAAATCGGCTGTAACCTCCGCTTTAAAACGGACACCGTCGTGAAGCCGCAGATTCAATTTGACAGTAACATTCTCATCGTTGTTACGCTTCACATAAAACGTTCCCGTCACCCTTTTATATTGGGAATAATAATAGAACGGATCTTCGTAAATAAAGAAATACTGGTCGTTTTGGTACAAGGTCGATGCATCCACCACTTGCCCCTCCCAATACATACCCAGAGAAAACAAAAAATAAGTACTAGTTTTCCCGTCCTGTATCTTTTCCGGAGAAAAGATACAAGTAAAATAACCACCGTCTATAGTAGCCTCACCGGACACGATCCTGTTCGCTTCCCCCCGGAATGAATAAGTACCGATGGAAGGCAATTCCTCCACATCCGGACCGGGATTTACCGGATCATTATCTTTATCGTCACTACATCCGGCAAAACCCACCAGAAGCAGTCCCGATAAAACATATAAATTTAAATATTTCAATAAGATTTTCTTCATGAATACACTTCATTAAATCGTCACTCTATTACTGTCACCGCACCTTTATAGTAGCCGGACAAACTGGCATCGCCATATTTCTTAATACCTACCACTTCAAAAGTCATTTCAACTTCATTGCCCTGAAGAGACACCGAAGTCCGGCCTCCCAGAGCCAGATTGCCCAATGTGGTATTAGCCCGACTGTAAGTCACTCCTTCATACGTAATCGAGATTTTCACATTTTCATCATCACCGGAGAATCCGCGGAGCACTCCATCCAGCATTGTTTTCGAAAGACGCACCACTGCATCCGCTGCCGACATTCCCGCCACAGTAGTGATACCTGGCTGTCGTGAAAGGTAAATAACACAAATATCCGCATCCGTCTTATCTATCACCACAGACTGGATAGTGACCGGAGTACCGTCCGCCCCTAAGCGATATTCATTCGGGATCGTCGTATCATACACCGCGAAAGCACCGTTATAGTTACCTGATATTTTAAGGCTATTATCACCCAAATATTTGAGGTTAAGCGTCAATGAATATTCATTATCCGCTGATTTCGATACACTGAACGTACCTGCCGCATCCTCCAGGTGACCTTTGGATATTTGTATTCTTTCTTCGTCATACGGGCTATAATAAGTAAATTCAAAAGCCAGATTGGTATTTGTTATATCCACTTCCTGCCCGTTAAGTCCTGCGTTCGGGACAAAGAGACGCACATAATATGTGTTTACATTCTCCAAGTCCGCAGCAGACGAAATTCTCGACGGAGTGAGATACAATGCCACTCCTTCATCCGTCTTTTCATAGAAAGTAGCTTTGATGTCACGCGTGTTTTCTCCGTTCAACGTTAATATATTCGTCGTACTCTGTTTAATTTCAGAATAAGCACCCTCGTAAGAACCTTCGAACTTTCCACCCGAAAGCAAAGTAAAGCTGAAAGTTATTTTCACCCGATTATCCGTCTTTTCCACTTTGAACTTACCTGCCGAACATATTTCAGACCATCCATAAGGATCTACCGCAGTCAGGTCGTCAGCTCCCAATTCTGTCATATTATAGAAAGCATAATCCATACCGTCATAAGACGTGATATCCAATACCTGTCCCAACATAGCGGGATTGATTCCGATCATCAGGAACTCCGTATCCGACATATCTTCCACCGTTGTCAGTCCTGCGTACGGACTAAGATAAAAATATTGAATTCCCCCGATGACAGTAGCCACCACCGATTTCAACGGACGCACTTCACTTCCGAAAGAAAATTCACTGGGCAACTTTGCAGGAGCCTTGTAGCTACAACCAGCCTCCCCTGTAAACTTACCGCCACTTTTCAGCGTACAATCAAAAGTAGCTTTCACAGCCGATGTTTCATTCTCACCCGGAGTCATCGTCAAGGTGAACTTACCTTGCGTCAGCACCTCTTTCCACTCATAAGGATTGACAGCCAGAATAGCCTCACCATCGGCATCCATGTAATAAAGCACATAATTGTCATCTTCAGAGCCGCCTATCGTAACCGGGCTGCCCACCAGACTCTTACTCACTCCCAACATCACATATTCCTTACCGCTGTTCATAAAGTCTTCAAGCGTTTCCAAACTCTGCAACGGACTCATACACACATACACAATGCCATCCTGTTCAAAACAAGACACCGATTGGGCTTGTATGGTCTTATCCTTATACGTGTACGTATTCACAGTTTCCACAGGTTCCGGCTCCGGTTCGGGATCAGGGGCCGGATCATCGTCACTACATGCCACCAAACAACTCATTGCCAGCATGAACAAGAAAAAGGAAATAAATCTAATTTTCATATTTCTTATTTTTAGGGTTAATTATAAAATCGCGTTATTAGTAAAATGATGCCATCCACCCGTATTTACTGCGGGCGATAGCTGAATACGGTAATAGGAGTATCCTGCGAATAAGTGGTACGCACATGGTGCGGGTGTTCCTTATCACAGTCAATAAAGTCTATCGTCAGCGTGTGTTTGTCACCGTCGCGTGCCACGGTCATGGTTCCGCCGTCTATGCGTGCATATTCTTTCATGGCTCCGTTCTGCAGTTTCTCATACCAGGTTCCTCCCGGATATGTAAAGACATTGGGGTAACCCGGGGCAATGCCTCCCGGTTTCAGCAACTCACGCGGGATACCCTGCGATCCCTCATCACGCGCCACCATTGTATAGGTGCCTGCCGGAATACCCTGTGTTACATCCGTAGCCCATTCCACGAAAAATTCTACCTTCAATACTCTTCCGTTACCGGACGGCCAGGTGTCGGCAAGACTTATACCGTCTTCCGCCAGATACAACTCGACTACACGACACGATTCATCTTGCAGATAATAAGAATCGCCCTTATCCTGCAGACGGGCTTGCGTCCATCCGTTCAGTGCAATATCGGCAGTCAGGGTAGAATTAGAAGTTTCAACCTTGTTTTCGTGACGGTCGATGGTGGTTACTTTTCCCGTATAGGTGAAATAATGTTTCAAGGAAAGATTGCCTACCAACGTTCCGCTAATCGAATATTCGCCGCCGGACATCCGTTTCACCGTCATTTTACCATCGGAAAGCAAGTCGGCATCGACACTCGTAGAGTAGGATTTCACTTCACCATAGAAAGTTCCGGCAGGAATATCCACCTTTCCGGTCGGGAGATCGATTTGATTCATATATCCGAGGTTGAACGTCCATTCATCAAACGTATATCCGTTCAATGCTGCATCAAAAGTGCCTTCAGGGAGCGGAAATTCCGTAGCTTCCGAAGCAAATGGCGGGACATTCAGGCTGAACGCCATGATCTTGCCCGGTCCTATCGGATTACCAGTAGCATCTACTTCCATATCCGTATAAAGCGTCAATACAAAATGATCTGTGCCCACTCCGTCTTTATCTCCCCAGTACACCAGGTTGGAGTTGACAAACTCCACCACTTCCGGCGCCGGGTTTACGTCTTCTCCACCGGGTTTTCCTCCCTCCGGATTTTCGGCGTCATTGTCACTGCAAGCGGTCAACACCCCCACAGACGCAACAGCGAACAGGCAGACACCCAACAACTTCATTATTTTCTTATCCATATCAGACTGATTTATATATTTTACATCATTGAAAAGAACTTCCGTAGCGACCGGGAATCATAAAAAAGGCGGAGTAAGCTCGGGAAAAGGATTCCCATTCTTCGCGCGAGTATCCCCGCCTGTCATATAGTAAAGTTAAATTAAGAGAGAATTAGTAAATTCTCATTCCGTTTCACAACGGTAGTTCTTTTCTTTATTCATCAAGGTAATGTTTGTTTTATCTGAAAAGTGCAATATCCGGGAAAAGGATATAATCTTTCAGCGTTCCGGTCAGGAACTGCTGTTCGTCAAACAATGCTATCGCCAGGTAGCATCCGCTTTCCGGTGCTCCGGCCACGTCCTGAAAACTGATTCCGACAGAACCGTCCTGATAGAGCACAGGAGCGAAACCGAAATTTCCTTTCGAATAAATATTGGAAGAAGCCGCTACAGAAAAACCGTACAGGGTTTGCAAAACAACACCTGCCCCATCATCCGATGTTCCGTCCGATGCGCCTTCTGCCGCCTCATCCGCAACCTCTTCCACGACTGTAAAGTCTTTCTGTGCCGCACCGATAGGTACCACAAACGATCCATTCTTATAGGTAGCCTGCAATGAAACCGTAGCCTTTGCGGGGTCTTTCAGATATTGTGCCGCCGGAGTATTTGCCAACGACATCTTAATGGTATATCCCTCGCCATCGACATTCTTCGAAATTTCAGTAGCCGACAAGGGATAGGCGTCTTCGATATCCTTCGTGTCCCATTTCACATAAATCCGGCTGTTTCCCCACGCTCCGAGCAAGTCTGTCACTTCATACTGATATACGTAGTAAAAGAACTTCCGCCCTTCATTGGTGCTGACCAATAACTGGCAGGCACGGGGATTTCCGGTTTTATTCTCTTTCAACACAAGCAAGAAACCATCTTCTTTTGAAGCAGCCGGCACTTCCAGCCAGTCGATTCCCCGCTGCACGCTCACTTTGAAATCAAACGAACTATTCACCCGTACAATCGTCTGTGAAGGAGCATTTCCGAGGCGTATCACCTGCTGGTCGGAGTCGGGAGCAAAAATATTTCCCTCCTGCGTCACTACAATTTTCTGTTCGCTATTGCCATCGCTCACGGTCACCTGCGTGGCACGCGACGTATATTCATAATTGGCTCTGGCAAGCAAAGTTATCTTTTCGTTTGTCACTTCGATTACCCTGCACCAGTCCGCACCCGAAACGGCAGTCAGTTCTCCGGTAGCCTGCAAAGCCACTTCCACTGTTCCGCCTCCGGCTACCAGATCGACGTCCGCCTTCATGATGCGGAAGCCCTGTGCCGTTTCATCGTTTTCCTTGTCGCACGCTGTCGTCAGCAGACAGCACGCAGATAATAACAGTATAAAAAACTTATTCATCATATCATTCTTCTATTGTTTTTTTAACCAACCTGATTGCTGCAACTGCATCCGTGTATCCCATGAAAGAGGCCTCCTCATCCTGCGAGTTGTACACACCGAAGATAAATCCGGAGATTTCACCTATCCACACTCCATTGTCCACCAGATAAATGCCGTCGGTGGTAGGATAACTGATAAGACCGATTGCCGGACTGCGCAAAACGTAATCATTCATCAAATCCCACATAGCCAGATATACGTAACCTCCCTGTACTTTCTTCAAGAATTGCGGCAGGATGGAAAGTCCGCCACGCGGCTTGTCGTAAGTTACCAGAATGTCATATTCGAGTCCTTTAAGCCAGTAGCTCTTGCCGTCCTCGTTCTTCACCAGTTGAATCTCCTGCGAAGCCACTTCCAGTTGGTTCGTCGCACCGTTCAGGCGGTAGAAATCCATCAAATAAGTGCCCGGATAATAGTCGTAGCTCTGATATCCGTCAATGTAGATGCCTTTCATCTTCACTCCTGTAGCTCCTTCGTCGGTACAGACAAAGCTGATTTCCTCGTTCTTCCAGACAAAATTCTGCATGGTCTGTCCGTCTATCGTCACCGGTTCGTGAAAACGCATTCCGCCGGTGGTAAACATAAAAGGTACGGTTTTCTGATGCACCTTTCCAACTTCGTCATAATAGGTCACAATGAACGTATAGTTGCTGCGTAGCATTTGCCCGGTGTAGAGTCCGTCCATCCGCAGGTCGTATTCATAAAAGAAAGCATCGTCTTCCACTTTCTTTATCCGGGTGAGATATTGCTTCCACGTCTGGTCGGCAGAAAAAGCCTTCATCACGATGCGGTTGCCATATTTCTTGCCTTTCAGTTCGATACGGTCGGCGGTGGCATCGGAGATCACGAATTCGTAGTCGCCTCCGAGCGTTCCGTTCGGGTCGTCGGCCATACTTCCCTGCGGTTGACCGAAATAATGCACCAGATAATTGTAGGTATCGAAAGACAACATCGTCGCCTGCTCGGACTTGACGCTATAAAGCGAACTGACCGTCTCATCCGCTCCCGCTATCTGCGAAGCCATCGTCACCCGCTGGCCGTCAAACTTACAAAGCAAGGTGATACCTCCCAGCGAGTAGTCCTTACCGACGTAATATTCCATCACCCATCCGTTGGGTGCTGCTTCCAGCAGTTCGCTGCAACGCTTCACATCGGCCGTGGCACGGTTGGCAGACGAATCGTCAAAATAATCTTCTTCCTGAAAGAGGCACGACTGCAAACCCAGGCAGACGAGAGCCAACAGGAAATATATCGTTCTATTTTTCTTCATCATAATAATGTGTAATTAAATAATCATCCAATCGTCAATCAAAAAAACAAGAAGTGACCGGCACTTATTGAATAGTGCTCAAGTCAATTTCGGTAATCTCCTGCTGGCGGCGCAGCACGATTTTACGAAGTTCGTTGAGGTCGATCCCCCATGTGTCGCGCATATAGTTATAGACAATCGTGAATTTCTTGTTGATGATGGCAGCGCCCGATTCTCCGGCTGCCGTCATCATATTGTCCCAGTAGGCCTGCGTATGCGTGACGTACATGGCTATATTTTCCACAAAATCCTCGTTGGACTGGCTCATGGCATAAGCCGTCACGAAACCGTCGGGCCAGGCCACATCGTCCGTGCGGGGCATGGCACCTTGGGCGGTCATGTAGTAATACCAGTCGGCTCCCACGTATTTTCCTTCCGAGATGCGGTTGAAAGAAGGGTCGAAATTCCGTTTCTGATGCAGGATATGGGCAAATTCATGATGCATCGTTTCAAAATAATACTCGTTGAGCTTTTCGATATTGATCTTCTTTATGTTGAGGTCGTTCACGTTGTAGAGGGTGATTTTCTTCCCGCCTTCTGCCGTGCCGAGCACCATGTTACCGCTACTTTCGTAGGCGGGCGATCCGATGAGGTGGAATGTCTTGGGTACGTAGACACGGAGAAAATCCATTCCTGCCAGTTCGACGTAAGCGTCCATCCAGACGTGTTTGATGATTTTCGACAGTGCCACCGCTTTGTCATAGTCGGCGGGCACGAGGTTGTATTTATGATCGCTCTCGATATCCTTCATGCGGTACATGAAGTCGATGTTATACGGATAGGTGTAGTTGTCGAGCAGCCAGTAGTCGAAAGCATTTCTCTCCAGCGGTTCGGTAGAGAAGATGCTGTTCGCAGTGTCTATCTCGTCGTTATTGTTGCAAGCCCCCAGGCAGACTGTGGTGAGAGCAAGCAAAGAGTAAATGATCTGTTTCTTCATAATTTTCACTTTTTTCTCTGTTAGTTTCTTCTCGGGTTAGGTTGCATTCCCGCCACGATCACGTTTCGCGGAATCTGGATGGCACGGCGCAGGTCGTTCGGCGGCATTTCGTCAGTGACACGTTGAGTAGCCATGTTGCGACGGTAAATCATAATACCGTACCGTTTGATATCGGGCCAGCGCATCCCCTCGTGCAGGGTGGTGACACGGCGTATGTGCAGAATACAGTGAAGAATATTTTCCTGCATCCCTTCCTCGATAGTGAAATCGGGAGCAAGCTGTTTCTTGGGCGTCTGCTGCGTAAAAGGCGTGTAGAAATTCATTTTATCATAGTACGCATTGATCTGGTCGGGTGTCAGGGCTGATTTGTTGCGGGTGTAGGCACGTTGCCAGCTTGTGATGTCGGCAGCCGACTGGGCGTACATTCTCTTCAACGCGTATGCTTCGGCACGGCAAAGCAGGGTTTCGTCCGTTGAGAACAATACCGGCATATAATAAAGGTAGCCGCCATCATAGAGTCCGCTCTTGCGCAGGATGCTGGCTACAAATCCGGTGGTAGAGAAAGGTTTCAGATACAAATAATCCGAGCTGCCCCACAGTCCTGCAGAAAGACAGGTTTCGCTGGTGGCGAGCGTTTGGTTGTGAAAGTAACGCGGGCCTACCAGGTAGTCGCTTCCGAGTGCGCCCCAGTTGGAGACGGTGCTGCTTATCAGCAGGTTGGCCTCATTGGAAGAAGCGATATATGCATCTGCCTGCACATTTCCGTTCACGGAAAGATTGCTCAATGCTTCCCAGTCGCGGAGCAGGTCGTCGGGGTTGCTGCCCAACACACGGGTGGCAAAGTCAATCACCCGGTCGCAGTTGGAGAAATCGGGTTTCATATAATAAAGGTAGAAACGGGCGGCAAAGGCATAGGCGGCCTTGCGGGTGAAATGGTATTTGGGGACGGAATATCCGTCGTCCGAAATCAGTTCCACTCCCTCCAGGAGGTCACGCTCCACTTTCCGGTACACTTCTTCCAGCGTGCCGCGCTCGTAACGGGGCGACACGGTGGTTTCCACGTCTTCCATATAGGGGATTCCCAACGATCCGGAAGCATGAGTGTCATAAGCGTTGCAGAAGATAGTTGCCAGCATGAAGTGGCAGTAGGCACGGCACACCAGTGCTTCACCGCGCTGCGGGTTGAGCGATGCCGGATTTCCTTTCTCCTCTATCGCCTTGAGTGCCATGTTGGCGGCTGAAATTGCACCGTAATAACCTCCCCAAAGGGAATTGGGTGTGTCCTGATATTCCTCTTTGGTATCTTCCCAATTGTAACATTCCTTTTCGGAAAGCTGGTAGTAACCGTAGGTGGGGCCGCTATCATCGGAGTTGTCGCTGTAGAGTTCGAACAGTTCGTTGGGTGATACGTCGGGATAGGCCGATACAAGCAGTTTGGCTATTTTCTGGTCGGTGTTCAGTTCCGTGCGGTTGTCCGGTGTTTTGTCCAGAAAATCATTGCAGGAAACGGTAGTCAGACCGGAAGCTGCGGTGAGCAGCAGCACAGGGAGTATATGGTTTATTTTCGTCTTCATCTATCTTATATTTTTTCGGGTTCTCTATTGGGGGTTACAATCACAGTCCCAGACGCAGGGTGAGGGTAAACTGACGCGGAACGGGGGATGCCACCCCTCCGGTGTTCACAAATTCGGGGTCCTGCCCGTTCAACTTCTTGTCGGCGTAGATCAGGAAGAGGTTGGTAGCCTGCAACTTGAGCGACAGGTTGGATATTTTGGCAGGAGCGATCCAGCTTCTCGGGAACTCATACATCAGTGATATTTCTTTCATGCGGATAAAATCGCCTTTGGCGATGCGCTCCGTAGAATAGTTGTAGGCGTTGTAGGCAAGATAAAGCGATGTATTCGCCCTATATTGCGGGTCGCTAAGTATCACCGGGATATTCGTTCTCGCTTCGTCGCCGGAAACAGTCCAGCGGTTTTTGAATTCACGCGGCATGGCGGTAAGGTCGGAATATTTGTAGTTGAACACCGGGTTGAGGCGGACTACGTTGCCAAAAGAGTAAGTCATAAAGACATTTAGTTTGAAGCCTTTATAGGTGAATACATTACCGAAACTTCCCGTGACGGTGGGATCGGTAGGACCTTCGTATTTCAGGTAATCCAGTTTTTCGCGTTCCTGGAAGTTGATGCTGGTGCTAGTCACTTTTCCGTCGATGAGGTATTGCGGAATACCGTCTTCATCAAGTCCCGCAAAAGGGATGGAGAAGAGTCCGCGCACGGGGTATCCTTCGCGGGCAAAGCCGTTGCCGGAAACGAGTTCCATCATACTTGTGAGTCCTTTCAGTTGGGTGACTTCGTTCTTGGCATAGGAGAAGATAAAGTCTGTGTTCCATGAAAAATCCTTCGTGCGGATGTTGCGGGTGGAGAGCGTGAATTCCACACCGTGAGATTTCATGGTGGCTACGTTGGCATATTTGTTGATGACGCCGCCTACTCCCTGTGTGGGGACTACACCGATCAGGTCGTAGTTGTTACGCTGGTACCAGTCGGCGGAGAAGTTGATGCGATTTTCGAGCAGGCCGAGGTCGATGCCGATGTTCAGCTCATGCTTTTTCTCGTAAGTGAGTTCGCTGTTCTCGATGTCATCGATATAAAGTCCCGTTTCCTGAATGTCGGTAAAGGGGCGGTAGGGCGAGAAGCTGCGGATAATGGCTTGCGAGTTGGTCACTTCCGCCGGGCCGCGGTCGGCGGTGAGGGAATATGAGGCTTTCAGTGTCAGGTTGGAAAGGGTGGGTTGCAGCGCTTTGAAGAAAGATTCTTCATGCACGTTCCAGGCACCGGACAGGTTCCATGTGGGTAGCCAGCGGGATGAACGGCTGCGTCCCATGCGGTTGGTTCCTTCATAGCGGAAAGTGCCGTTGAGGGTGTAGCGTCCGTCGTAAGAATACGTGGCGTTGAAGAAGCTGGCTATACTCCGGGTTTCGGAGTGTCCCAGGCTGTAATAGCGCGAACCGGATTCGATACCGTTCTTGAAGAACTGGTAGATGTAGGACGGAATTTCCCCCATCGAATATTGCATTCCCCAGCCTTGGAAAGAGGAATATGTTTTTTGAAGGCTGTTCACTTCCATTCCGGCAAAGAAGTTGGTGATGTGCTTTTCGGCGAAAAGATGATTCCATGAGAGTGTTCCACGGAAATCGAGTCCCAGCATACGGCGGTCCTGACGCTGGTAGATACCACCTTCGGGCAGCAGGGTGATAGGCAGGGCGTACGGGTTGTCGGGGTCGGTATAGAGCAATTTGTTTTGCTCGCGGATGGTGGCGTCGTCCATACCGGTGCGGTAGGCGATTGCCTGATTGGCGTCGTCGAGCACGTTGTGTTCCTGCGATGAAGTCTGGTATCTAACAGCTCCGAGGGCACTCAATTCGAGTCCCTGAATCACTTTCCACTTCATCTCGCCTTGAAATTTCACATCGACCATATTGATTTCGATGTAGTTATTGTCGAGTTCGTGGAGAATATTGAATGGGGCGTAGTTGCTGATATAGTCCACAGAGGGGTCGAGTGTGCGGCTTGTGTTGAGCGCGTATGAATAAGGGTTGATGTCGAATCCGCGGGACATCTTTCCTGATGCGATGTCGAGGGTGGAGTTCATCGTTCCCGGCGCGTTCTGCTGGCGGTAGGAGGCGTTGGATATGAGGTTGAGCGACAGATTTTTATATATATTATAGGTTGTGTTCACATTGGCCGTATAGCGTTTCACCTTGCTCTGCTTGTACCAACCAGGATCGAGCATGGCACTCAAGGAGGCGTAGAAAGAGGATTTTTCCGTTCCGGCGGTGATGCTGACGGAATGGTTCTGCGAAACGGCATTGGTGAAAAGCACGTCGAACCAGTCAGTGTTGCACATTTCCGCTTCGCGGAGGTAAGCGTTACGGGCTTCGGTGGTGTTGAGCAGTCCGCGTTGGCCGTTACTGTTGTTGTATTCGTCGATGAGGCGGTACATACGACCGTACACTCCGGTGTCTCTGGTGCGGAAAAGGTCGGCACTGTTCAACCAGCCTTTCTGTTCCATTTCTTTGTAGATTCCCATCTGTTCCTGCGAATTCATGATATTGAATTCTTTGTAGCTGGGGATAGCACGGGTGGTGAACTCGCCCGTATAACTGATCTTGCTGACTCCGGCACGTCCTTTCTTAGTGGTGACTACGATAACGCCTGCCATCGCACGTGCACCGTAAATGGAGGTTGCCGAACCGTCTTTCAAAATTTGGAAACTCTCGATATCGTCGGAATTCAGTCCGGCTATGGCGGAACTAATCAGTGTCTCGGCATCACCGGAGGAAAGATCATCGGGACCTACGTCGATGGCGTCTTCCAGAATCACGCCGTCAACAACCCACAACGGTTTGGAACTTCCGTAAATGGAAGTAGCTCCACGCACACGAATCTTGGGGGCAGTTCCAAAAGTGCCCGAAACATTCTGAACGGAAACTCCTGCCGCACGACCTTCCAGTCCGCGACTAATGTCGGGCAAACCGTCCAGCTTCACATTATCGGCATTTAATTGTTTGGTGGCTCCGGTAAAAAGACGTTTATCCATTTTCTGCATACCGGTCACTACCACTTCCTGTAATACTTCGGAATCGGATTTCATCATTACCTTGATGGTCCCGGACTTGATGGGAACATCCTGCGACTTCATGCCGACATAGGTGATTTGCAAAGTTCTTGATGAACTCATGCATTTTCTGCCCCTCCTTCCATAAGTGCTTGAGCACAAAATATTTAATAAATATAAAAAAGAAAATACCGAAAGGGTAATAAAAAAAGCAAAAAAGGAAGTGAAACGCAAAATAAATCGTCCTTTTTTGCTTTTTATCTACTTACTGAAAAGGTAGAAAATATCTTTCATGTAGCAAACTTCAAGTCCGGCAGCAACTCTCGTCTCCCCAATTAGGGTATTAATATAAGAGACTACGGATAGAATTTCTTTCTTTGTCCAATAAACTATCTTTTTTCTACCTGCAATTATTTATTTGCAGATTATTATGTGTTATTAAACATCTTATCTACGAATTTATCCACATTTATTTATCAAAAAGATACTTATTTTCGTTTATTAATCACCAAAAAGAAATAAGAAACCGCCTTTCATGTACTTATCTTGTATTTAAGTCCTTTTGCTACAAGTATTTTGTATCGACAGCACAAATTCATATTTTTTTTCATATTTTTCTTTGTTTTTCTAAAAAAGTGGTTACTTTTGCGAATCGTAAGATAGCAAAACAGACTATTCTACTATATAAAAACTATATGAAAAGAAAACTAACGCTGTTATTAACCTGCCTGCTAGCAGGCATTAGCCTGGCAATCGCTCAAACCTCCAGAAAGGTAATGGGCGTTGTCTTCTCCGAGGAAGACAACCAGCCCGTCATAGGAGCATCCGTTTTAGTTAAAGGTACATCTATAGGAACCACCACCGACCTCGATGGAAAGTTCGTTATCAATAATGTACCAAGTTCATCAAGAACTTGGTAACTCCCCTCCCGCTTTCTTCTATTTTCCATCTTTTTTCTTCACCTTTCCTTCCTTTTCACCAGTCTCCAGGAACAGTGTTTTATCGTCATGAAACTGAATATCTATACGAATATGATGACTATCATCAACTGTATAGCCTACATCCGCAGAATCTCCTAGAAAAAGCTTCAGAATCCAGCACAACACCTCCGGAATATTGACAATAATCGTTGCCTTTCCAATCACACAAGAGAAAAAATTAAAGATAGTTGTCCAATTTGGTATAGGACTCCGACCGTCGAAATTACACCTATACACACGTCCCACGGACGAACGCGAACAATCCGAATTCTTTTCAACATATTTTTCTGGAATATTATTCAGTTGCCCCAACTTAAAAACACAATCAATTACTTTCTTCTTAACATCATCGTCGCTGTGACGTACACCGGTCATTTCTTTCTGACCATTTTCACTGTTAAAAACCACTTCTCTTTCTACCTTAGTCATTTTTTTACATTTTATTTAATATTTACATATAAAATTCACGACAAAAGTACAATGCTTATTTTAACATATATGTTCAAGCATGACACATTCTATATTTTTCATCCATATTTTCACAAAGAAAGAGGGTTTGGGGTACCCATTTTCTACCTTACCGGTATTATCAAGAAAATAGATGAAATAAAATCTGCCAAAAAGGAAAGAAATCACTCGTTCCAAAAGCTGTGATTTGCGCTAAGAAAAGATACCGGAACTATTACTAAAAATAATAAATTAAGAGAATAGAAAAGCGATGTCAAATCGCGACTGTACATTTATAGCGGGTAATATCAACTTCCGGCAACTTGCTCCCTGAAGCAATTACCTTAGCAATAAACTCGTTACATTCCTCTGCCGAAAGCTTCTTCCGGCAAAAAGCATAATATAGAAAATCAAGAGTAGTCAGAAAAGTTATACCGTTCTGCAAACAATAGTCCTTTATATCCTTCAAATTACTGCTACCCAGCACATCACGGTGCTCTCTGCAATAAATCATGCAGGCACTCTCACCGTGTCCAAACGTTTTAAGTAATTGGAAATAATCTTTCAACGATGCTCCCGTAGGGGAGAAACGTTCTTGCGTTATCTTTGAAAAATAAGAAGTATAATTATCAATCAGGGCTTTAGTCCGGTGATCTTTGGATACTTCATTATAAACCACATCCAAAATAACATATTCGTATTCGGGAAAGATGTCCGGCAACAAAGAAAATGCTTCCGCTTTCACAAAATGGATGATAACGTCAGCATCCAGTATTATTTTCGTCTTCTTCTGTTGCATGTGTGTTTATTTTGCGGAGTAACTCCCAATAGTGCCCCTCTGATATTTTTTCCTGTTCAAAAAGTGAGCGGGCTTTTTCGCCGAAGTCTCCGATTACCAGTCCTTCGTTTGCCGGATCATATAATGCAGTGTCATAACCGAAACACAAAGCCGAGTGTTTCACCGGTTCATCTGCCAGCGCAAGACGTGCAGCATTGGTCAGTAAACCAACATTCAGCAATCTGTAAAGCAGTGCAGAGCGGGAAACAGAAAAGTAATGTTCCAATTTCAAGACTGTTGCCAATGAAATCTTTTTTGTTTTCAGTTCATTTTCCGGGATAAGTTGACAAAGTCCTGTCTCCGGCATCAGCAAAGAAGAGGCAAACATATCGGCGCTCTGTTCTACGGGGTCTTTACTTCCACTACAAGGGTTGCATTTGTGCGGAGTTGGTTTACTTTCAATATACAAGTGATAGAGTTCGTGGGCAATCGTGAAATGTTGCCTGCCTCTTGAATGGGAAGAATTCACGAGCATGAACCGATGTTCGGAACCGTCTTTGAGGCACATTCCCGAAAAGTTATCGGAAAGAGGGCGGAAAATGGTCAATACATTCAATTTCAGCAACAGACTTTTCAGATTAATGGCTTCCGAAGCACTCAATCCGTTATCCGCGCGAAATTCCGCCACTTGTCTTTCTATGATGAATTTATTTGGAGCCATTTCCAATCCGTTCCATTTTAAGGTAAGACTTCACGAGATCTTTAAAATGGGCTATTTCTTTCAAATCCCCTTCTTCAACATCGGAGATACGAAAAGCAGTAGCCAGAATCTCATTGTCGGCTTCTACATTATCTTCAAACAGAAGAAACGCTTCACAGCCAAACAAATCAGCAATCTTCTCTAACAAATGAAAAGGCACTTCACGAACACCGCTTTCATAGTTACTATAAGCCGACCGCTCCACACCGATAGATTTCGCTACCTGCTCCTGCGTAAAACCGGATAATTCTCTGGTTTTCTTCAAGTTCTCTCCGACAATCTGATTCATGGTTTTCATTAGTCACCTCCTTTATTCTGTGGCAAAAGTAATTCTAAAATAAATAATAAACAAGTTTTGCCACAGATAAGTTTAATCTTCCGCCATTTACTTTTTCTCACATAGCACTCAATCATGACTCAATCGTTTCAACGTTTCATTATGGTTCAAGCTTGGACAGCCTTTGCATTACCTGCTCTCTACCTTTGTCCCCATAATCAAATCATTAAAACGAATCAAAATGACTGAAACTAAAAAAAATCATTCCTTCCAACGGGTACAGCTAATGAAGCAAGCTGCCGTCATCCGGCAAAACAACGGTATGAACCGGCACGATGCACTCGTCACAGCTCACCGGATAGGGGCTCTCATCCGGCAGATGCATCACGGAAATGTCTGTTTCCGCTACACCAAACAGGATGGAACCATCCGACACGCCACCGGCACCCTCACCGGATATGAACATAGTTTCCACCGTCCGTATCTACCCAAACCGGAAAATACGTTCGTTGTCTACTATGATATCGAAGCCAAAGGCTGGCGCACCTTTCACGCTGAAAATTTTCTGGATATCGAAACGGACGGGCAAGACAGCAACAAGTAAAAATGAATCTGCAAAAGAACGGAATGAACGGGCAGGAACGAAAAGAATGGGAGGCGCTTTGCAGACAGTATAACGTAGATTCGCTATACGAGGCCATTCAAGGCTGCCGGGAAGAACTGGAGTTTCTGATTCATTGTGCCGAACGGCTCGAACCTCATACGGAGGAGGAGGAAGAAACGCCGTTTAACACATACAGACCACAGCGTTTCTCCGCACCAGAAAGCGCCGTTTAACAGATGGAGGAAACGCCGTTTCTCCCCGCATGATTCAGAAAAACGATTATTTTTTAACAGAGTATAATTTTATTAACATTATCAATATCAAGTATGGAAAATTGGAGATTTATTGAAGAAAACCCCGACTATATGATTTCAGATCACGGACGGGTATTGAGTTTCAAGGGCAGATCAAAGTTGATCCTTTGTGCCAAAATCATGGGGACCGGTTACGAAACTGTCATACTGCCGAATAAAGGTGTTTGTATCGAATACAAAATTCATCGTTTGGTTGCCAAAGCATTCATCCCCAACCCGGAGCAGCTGCCACAGATTAACCACCTCGATGGCAATACGATGAACAACCACGTGTCAAACCTCGAATGGTGCGATGCATACACCAATATGATGCACGCCATCCGGACGGGATTACGACGTACGGGAGTGGGATCTCATCAAACACCTTTCGCCGTTACGGATGCAACGGGGAAAGTATTGCGTGCCTACCCGTCTATGAAAGAAATGGTCAGAGAGGAACGTCTGAAGCCTGCGCACCGAAACTGGCTTATCCTCCAACTAAAGCATCCGGACCGCGTGAAACAACACGCCTTGCGTGTGCAACATCATCGGGGAGATGCTTTTATTATGGTTCAGACAAGGCCTAACCAGACCACAGTGCTTAATCGGACGACAATACCTAATCGACCCACCATGCCTAATCAAACGACAACGCCGCCGATGGATGCTCCCTTCTCTCCGGTGCTCCATTCAGTAACAAAGCAATATTACCGCCAACTGTCCAAAGAGGAGGCTATTGCGTTCGGGGTTATCTCACGTGCCGTCTGCAAACAGGAAAGGAGGATTCTTCCATGAAAGACACGATCATCATCCACTGTTCCGCCACTCGTGCGGGACAGGATTTTACCGCTACCGACATCGACCGCTGGCATCGTCAACGTGGTTTTCGTTCTATCGGTTATCATTTCGTCATCCGTCTCGACGGTACGATAGAACCGGGAAGAGATGTTGCTCTCGACGGAGCGCATTGTACAGGTTGGAACCATCGGTCTATCGGCATCTGCTACATTGGCGGATTGGACAGGAACGGCCGGCCTGCCGACACACGAACGGAAGCGCAACGTGAAGCGCTCGTCCGGCTGGTAGAAGATTTGCGCCTTGTCTTCCCTTCTCTGAAGCAGGTGATAGGGCATCGGGACACCAGTCCTGACCTCAATGGAGACGGCATTATCTCACCTGACGAGTATATAAAATCCTGCCCCTGCTTCGATGTAAAAGCAGAATTTATTCAGTAATAATCAACCATTTACAACCAGCATTTTATCATCATGGCCCGCATTTCCAAACCCGGATTAGATTATTTCCCCCTCGATGTCAATTTTCTGCAGGACAGAAAAGTACGCCGCATCTCCTGTCGCCACCACGCGGCAGGGATTGCCGCACTCACTTCGCTGCTCTGCCTCATCTATAAAGAAAAAGGTTATTATATTTTGTGGAACAAAGACACTCTTTTCGACATCGCCCAGGAAGCGTGTTGCGGGGAGGAGGAAATGCAGGCCATCATTGATGATTGCCTGTCAGTGGGGCTGTTCGATGATCTTATATATAAGGAGTATGGCGTACTGACTTCACAGGCGATTCAGGAACAATATCATAAAATCATCACCGACAGCCGGAGAAAATATAAATTACCCCTGGAACATTTCTGGATTATCAAGGAGGAGAGTAGTGAAATAGAACCGGAAAATACGGATGACTCCGGCAAAGATGTTACAAAACCCCATGAATTTGCTACAACAATGCCACAAACAAAAGAAGAAACGGATACAGATATCAAAGGTAAACAGGAAAGGAATATGGAAAATGAAATCAAACCTGAAATAAAAAAAGACATAGAGACAGAGAGGGAAGGAAAAGACGGAAAGGAGAATGAGAGGAGCATGCCGCCCGTTCCGTCAAACAGCGTTTTTCAGGCTTCGCCTGTCGTTGTAGAGGGTTTGTCTTTGGATAAATCGATTGGAAAAGAAACGGTTTCGGAAGGGATGCAAGCGGGAGGAGGCTCGGAAGCTATACTTCTACTTAATATGCAAACTATCGGCATCCGGAACGAACAGACCGTAAAAGCGATTGTCGCCCTTGCCCGACGTAAAGAATTGGGAGGCCCCGGCGGTATTTTATGGAAAATTCTTAGTTCCCAATACCGCCCTACCCTACTCAAAAAGAATGAACCGGGTGATTACATTCTTTGGGCACTCAATCATCCGACGGAATTTGAAAACACCTACAACGGGACACTGAAAAAACTAATCAGGGGAAGATAAAGCGGAAAAGTCTGCCTATAAACAAGGAACCTTTTTATTTTTACTGCAAAAGGGATGGAAAACCAAGAATTATCGTACCTTTGTAGTACGAAGAAAAAGCCTCTTTTTTATGTATAAAGAGAAACGTCTCTTTGCAAAACATAAAAAGAAGCGACCCAAAACAATGAGTAAATTTATCAATCCGTTCACCGACTACGGATTCAAACTAATATTCGGCAGAGAAGTGTCTAAGGATTTACTAATCGAATTTCTGAACGACCTGCTCGAAGGTGAACGAGTGATAACGGACTTACAGTTTTTGAATAATGAGCAATTGCCGCTTTATCCGGAAGGACGAGGTATTATCTATGATGTATATTGCACCACGGACACAGGCGAAAAAATCATCGTTGAAATGCAGAACCGTATGCAAAGCAACTTCAAAGAACGCTCGATTTATTATTTATCGCGTGCCATCGTCAATCAAGGAAGGGTAGGCAATGAATGGAAGTTTGAAATAAAAGCCGTATACGGAGTTTTCTTGATGAATTTCATTATCGACAAGAACATAAAACTCCGCACGGATGTTATTCTAAGTGACAGGGAAACAGGAGAACTCTTCTCGGATAAGTTCCGGGAAATCTTTATCGCTCTCCCTCTCTTCAACAAAAACGAAGAGGAATGCGAAACGAATTTTGAACGTTGGATTTATATATTAAATAATATGGAAACTTTAAAACGCATGCCGTTCAAGGCACGAAAAGCTGTCTTCGAGAAATTGGAAGATATCGCTGATGTGGCTTCTATGTCTCCGGAAGACAGGGAGCGATACGACAATAGCGTCAAAGTGTACCGAGATTATTTGGTGACAATGGATGCAGCTGAACAAAAAGGAATAAAAGAAGGGTTGGAGAAAGGTATAGAGAAAGGAATGAAAGAAGGTACACAAAGAGCCCAGCTGAAAATAGCCCGGAACATGAAAGCCAAAGGGATAGACAATGAGTCTATCGCCGAATGTACCGATTTACCTTTAAGCATAATCGAAGGATTATAAAGTAATCGGATTCATAAAGGCACTATCTTGTAACCAACCGTTTACGAACGAAGAAAATAAAAAGAGGTGAGCTCCCTTTACAGGGTAGTCCACCTCTTTCTCTTCATACACAAACATTCAAATTATCAGGTTTCAGGTGTTCGTCAATATAACGGATACCGTCCATCTTAAAAAGCCCCCGCAGAAGCGTATAGTTCAACATACGCTGCACCAGGTACGGGGTGCCTTGCAAGCTGCTCTGGTAGATGACCTCCTGCAAATCCGGTGCAAAACGGTCGGGATCGACTCCGGGAAGCAGATAACCGCAAATCTTACAATGCGTCAAGACATCAATCAACTGCTGCAACCAGAAAGCCTCCTCCCGCTCGAAAGCAGCACGGTATTCCCTGTCGGCAGCAATATCCATCAGCAACTTCTTCCCCAGCGAATGAAGCAGGGTGAGATAGCCATCCACTGTGATGAAAAGTGCCTCCATGCACGAGCTGTCCATCCGTATCTGTTTTTGCTGGATCCGGCTTCTGATTCCGTTGGCAAAATCAGAAAGACAGACACGGAACAGACTCGTTTTGCTGGGAAAGAGCTTGTAGAGTGTCCGCTTCGACATCTTCATTCCCCTGGCTATATCATCCATCGTCAACCCGTCGGCACCATGCTGGTACATTTCCCGCTTGGTGTAGTCGAGTATCCGGCAACGCAGTGTTTCTGGATTCATACATACCTCCCTACATACGGCCGCCACCCAATGCCTGATACAAAGTGATTACGCCTTGGATTTCGGTAAAGCGGTTCGCTACTTGTGACAGTTGCGCGTTGAGCAACGTCTGTTGGGCGGTCAATACTTCCAGATAAGTGGTGTTGCCATGTTTCATCAACAGGCTTGTGCTTTTGGCTGCTGTTTGCAGGGAAGCCACCTGCTTGTTGTAGTAGTCGGCTTTCTCGCGGGCAGTCTGGTACTGCACCAGTGCCTCGTTCACTTCCACGCCTGCGTTCAGCAAGGTCTGTTCGAAACTAAGGCGGGCTTCCTCCTGTTGGGCTTTCGCTATTTTCAGTTGGGCGATGTTCGCTCCTTTATTAAACAAAGGCTGCGTCAGGGAAGCCACGGCGGAGGCCAGGAACTTACCCGGGTTGACAATCATGCTCCCTGCACTGTTTGTCCACCCTGCGCTGCCGCTCAACGTGATGGAAGGATAGAAAGCGGCACGTGCGGCATTCGTTGTATAGAAAGCCTGTGCCAACGAAAATTCTGCGCTACGCACGTCAGGACGGTTGGCAAGCATCTGTAAGGGAACACCCACGGAGAAGTTTTCCGGCAACTGTTGATTTCCCAGTTTGCCACGCTGTATTTGGTGGGGAGTTTCTGCCAGTAAAAGTGCCAGTGAATTTTCCGCCTGATTGATTTGCTCTTTCAGGTCGAGTACGGTGGTACATATATTGAAGTAGGTAGCCTCCGTCTGCGCCAGTCCGGCCTCATTCACCATCCCGGCCTTTTTCATGGCACGGGTGGCATTCACACTTTCTTTCCAGGCAGCTTCGGTAGCCACAGCTATCTCATACTGCGAATCGAGCATCAGCAAGGTGTAATACGTATTGGCAACGGATGCTACCAACTGCGTCTTGACAGCCTGTTCATATTCCTTGCTCTGTTCGTAGGCAGCTTTCGCACGACGCTTTGCTGTTGTCACCTTTCCAAAAATATCCAGTTCCCACGAAGCAGTCACGGGCAGCGAATAAGTTTGTGTAGCCTTTCCACGGTCGAAGCTGCTGGCAGCTCCTTCCGGTGCCAGAAACAAAGAAGGCAGATAAGACAGTTTGGACGTCAACAGCGTGGCTTCCGCTTCTTTCACACGCAAATGGGCAGTCTGCATATCGGTGTTGCGCAAGAGTGCCGAATCCACCAAATTCTGCAGATAAGGGTCGGTAAAGACCTCCCGCCACGAGAGGTTACCGAAGTTTGCCGTATCGGTGGCAGCAACAGACTCGCTGCCGTAAAGTCCTTCGGGAACTTCCGATACCGGTTTGTATTTATTGTAGATACCGCAACTACTCAATATAAGCGTTGCTGCGGACAGAATGATTATTTTTCTCATTAGTTCTTATTTTAATTCAGGTCTAAAACCTTTAATCATCAATTATTCTTTTCCAGCTTTAGATTTTTCTTCCTCGCTCACTTTGATTTCTTCTTCAATCTGCCAGTCATGCGTCGGGACGCTCTGCACGGGACGCAAACGTTCCTGCAACCACTGGAAAGCAATAAACAAAGTAGGCACGATGAAGAGCAACGCCAACGTACCGATGGTCATACCACCTACTACACCCGTACCCAATGAACGGTTACCGTTGGCTCCCACTCCACTTGACATCATCAACGGGAACAGACCGAAAATCATCGTCAATGCCGTCATCAGAATCGGACGCAGACGGGCTTTAGCCGCACTGACCGCAGAAGCAATCAGCCCCATACCTGCTTTACGACGTTCGGCAGCATATTCCGTCAGCAAAATAGCCGTCTTCGCCAGCAGACCGATCAACATAATCAAGCCTGTTTGCAGATAAATATTATTCTCCAGTCCGAACATCCAGGCGAAAAGGAAGCTACCCATCAATCCGCAAGGCACACTCAAAAGCACAGCGAACGGAATAATGAAGCTCTCATAAAGCGCACTCAAAATAAGGTAAATCATCAGGAAGCAGATACCGAAAATAATGATCGTCGTACCGCTCTGCTGGTTTTCCTCACGGGTGATACCTCCGTAATCATAGCCATAGCCTTTCGGAAGAGACTGTTCGGCAGTTTCCTGCACAGCCTTGATGGCGTCTCCCGTACTATATCCGTCGGCCGGCATCGCATTTACCGCAATGGAGTTATACATATTGAAACGGCTCAACGATTCCGCACCGTAGCTACGGGTCAGCGTAACGAACTGGCTCAATGGCGCCATCTCTCCATTCGACATACGCACAAAAGCATTATCGAGGGAAGTTTCGTCCAAACGGAACACCGGATCGGCCTGAATCATGACACGGTACACTTTAGAGAAACGGTTGAAATTGGACACATACTGCCCACCGTAATAACCGGACAGCGTACTCAACACAGCGTCGGGCGTGATACCTGCACGCTTACATTTAGCTGCATCCACCTCTACCGTCCACTGCGGATAGCGAACGTCGAACGTCGAATAAGCCATCGATATTTCAGGCCGCTGGTTCAAAGCTCCCAAGTATTGCTGGGTGGTGGTAAAGAACTCGTTCATATCACCGCCCATCTTATCCTGCATGTGGAGTTCGAGCGCATTACCCATACCGTAACCCGGAATCATACCCGGAGAGATGGCGAACACACTGGCATCCTTGATATCAGCCGTACGCGCATATACCTGACCGATCACCGACTGCACATTGTCCTCATCACCCGGACGTTCGTCCCACGGTTTCAGTTTGAGAATCAACATACCGAACGAACTACCCTGTCCTGCCAACAATCCGTAACCGGCCACTTTCTGCACGTGTTTCAGTTGAGGTATTTCCATCAGGCGTTTTTCGATACGTTCCATCACCTTATCCGTCGTTGTCAGCGAACTGCCTGCCGCCGTACTTACATTCACGAAAATAACACCCTGATCTTCGTCGGGTACCAGACTGGTCTTCGTGTTATTCATCAGTAACACAAGCAATACCACGGAACAAGCCAGCAACGACCATGTCAACCATCTGCGCTTGATAAAGAACAATACAATCGTCTTATATTTATCCACCATCACATCGAAAGCCGAATTGAAAGCCTTACGGAAGCGTGCCGCAAAGTTGTTCTTCTGCGTTCCGTCTTCATTAATATAAGGTTTCAGCAGCAGTGCACACAAAGCCGGACTCAAAGTCAACGCGTTAATAGCGGAGATACCTACCGCAACCGCCATCGTCAAACCGAACTGGGTATAGAACGTACCGGAAGTGCCGCCCATGAAGGACACCGGAATGAACACCGCCATAAATACCAGCGAAGAGGTGATAACGGCATTACTGATACCTTTCATAGCGTCGATACTTGCCATATATGACGACCTGTAGCCCACATCGAACCGCGCCTGCACCGCCTCGACGACAATAATGGCATCATCCACCACCGTACCGATAACGAGCACTAGCGCAAACAGGGTCAGCAGGTTGATACTGAATCCGGCTATCGCCATGAAAGCAAACGTACCCACCAGGGAAACCACAATTCCGACCAGCGGAATCAATGTAGAACGGAAGTCCTGCAAGAAGACGTACACCACAAGGATAACCAGAATGATAGCCTCGATCAACGTTTTCACCACCTCATGAATGGAAGCGAACAGGAAGTCGTTGGAGCTCATCATCTGCGTCAGTTCCACGCCTTTCGGAAGGTCTTTACTTGCCTCTTCGAGGAGTTTGTCGATATTCTGGTTTACTTCGGTCGCATTGGAACCTGCCGTCTGGAACACCATACAGGATACACCCGGATGACCGTCCATACCACCGTGGTAAGCGTAGCTGTCCTGTCCCAGTTGGATATCGGCAACGTCTTTCAGTTTCAAGACTTCGCCATTGTCGGTGGAACGGATGACGATATCCCCGAATTCTTCGGGAGTAATGAGACGTCCGGTGTACTTCATCGTATACTGATAAGTCTCATCGGAATTTTCACCGAACGAACCGGTAGCCGATTCGATATTCTGCTCGGCAAGCACACCGGTGATATCGGACGGAATCAGTTTGTACTGCGCCATCACGTCCGGTTTCATCCATACACGCATACTATATTCACCGCCCATAATCATCAGGTCGCCCACACCGGAGATACGAAGAATCTGCGGTTTCAGGTTGATGCTGATATAGTTGGACAGGAAGTTCTCGTCGTAACTGTCGTCCGGACTATACAATGAGAACATCTGCAGAATACTCGTCTGACGCTTGGAAGTGGTCACACCGACCTGGGTTACCTCCGCCGGAAGCTGTCCCGTAGCACGTGATACACGGTTCTGCACGTTGACAGCCGCCATATCGGGGTCTGTGCCCTGCTTAAAATAGACGGTGATGCTCACCGAACCGGAATTGGTGGCGGAGGAAGTCATGTAGGTCATGTCTTCCACTCCGTTGATCGCCTCTTCCAAAGGCGCAATAACACTCTTCTGCAATGTTTCCGCACTGGCGCCATAATAGGTGGTACTCACCATAATGGTAGGCGGAGCAATATCGGGATACTGCTCAACGGGCAAGCTGAACAGCCCGATGATACCCACTACGACAATCGTGATAGAGATGACTGCCGATAATACGGGGCGTTCTATAAAGGTTCTTAAATTCATGAATGATTCCTCCTTGGTTTAATTTTCAGTAGTAGTTGCCGGAGACTTCGTTGTTGTCTCTGTTGATGAGGATTGATTAGCATTTGTCACTCCTGCCACTGGAGTTTGAGCAGCCTTTGCCTTGACCGGAGTACCTTCACGAAGCAAACCTACTCCTTCTGCCACGATCACATCTCCCGGTGCCAATCCTTCATCTACAATAAATTCCCGACCGCCATTGACACGGGTCACTTGTACCTGGCTGGATTGAGCCTTGCCGTCCACTACCTTATAGACATATCTCTTATCTTGTATTTCGAAAGTGGCAGCCTGTGGAATGGTCAGCGCAGCTGTTTTTTGAACAGGAACAATCACATTACCCGCACCACCGCTATGCAGCAATCCTTCCTTGTTCGGGAAAACTGCACGCAGGCTGACCGTACCCGTCGAACGGTCGATCACTCCGCTGATAGATTCAATCTGTCCCCGTTCGGAGTAGGCTGACTTATCGTTCAGTTGCAGGTCGATGGCAGGCATATTTTTCAATGCTTCCTCTTTAGAACCGTATTGGCGGATCAGTCCCAGTAATTGGTTTTCCGTCATGGAGAAGTAGACGTACATATCCGAATTGTCGGAAACGGTAGTCAACGGCTGGGCAAGAGCGGAACTAACCAAAGCTCCTACACGGTAAGGCAACGTGCCTACCACTCCGTCGGCCGGACTTTTCACAACCGTATAAGAAAGATTATTGCGGGCACTCACTTCCTGCGCCTTGGCCTGTGCCAACTGTGCTTTGGCAGCCAACAGGGAGTTTTTTGCCGTACTCAAATCGAAAGAGGAAATCACGTTCTCTTTATACAGTTCCTCTTTACTGTCATACGTCAGTTGCGCTGTAGCCAGAGAGGCTTTGGCCGATTCAACGTTTGCCACTGCCGTCTGCAAAGCAGCTTCATACGGCACTTGGTCGATGATAAACAATGTCTGTCCGTTCTTTACACGCTGCCCTTCCGTTACACAGACTTTAGTCAGCGTACCACTTACCTGGGGGTAAATATCAATATCCTGACGTCCGCGGATGGTCGCCGAGTAGGCGCTTGAAATCATCCGGTCGGCCGGAGAAACGGTCATCACTTCGTATTCTGTTTCCATTTGTGCCGGAGGAGCTTGTTTACAGCCCGTAGCAGCTACCATACAGCAGAGCAACAATAGCCCTTGCTTCACTTTACATACCTTTTTACTCATTTTCTGTTACCTATTTAACTATTTTTGAACGCGGCAAAGGTAGACTGTTTTCTTCATAGGAAACTGGACTTAGTATCTTCAGTTTTGTTCATTTTAGGAACATTAAAACCGATATTTAGTGAAAAAGTCCTATTTTTGTACCCAAAATAAGAACAACAATGGAATCAAAAAACTCTAGCCTAGCCATACTTCATGAACCGTTCGTTGCCGGAATGGACGAAAACCTGTCTCCAATTATGCAACGCCTGTGGAAACTGGAAGGGGGTGCCATCTATTTTTGCAGAAGCGGATGGGCACACGTCACAATCGACCTGAAAGACTATGAAATAGTAGAAAACACTCAAATCGTGCTCTTGCCGGGAACGATTATCCGCATCAATGGCAACAGCAGCGATTTCACAGCTTCTTTCTTCGGATTTCCCAAAGAAATGTTTCGCGAAGCCTGCCTCCGTTTCGAGCCGATCTTCTTCCGGTTCATCAAAGAAAAACCGTGCTATACACTCAAGGATGAAAGCACAGGAGCAATCAACGGGTTAATGCGTGCCACAACAGCTATATACAACGATCGTGAAAACCGTTTCCGCAACCAGATCGCAAAAAATCATCTCCAGTCGTTTATGCTGGATATTTATGATAAGTGTTACCGCTACTTCGACCGACAGGAAATCGAAGGAGGAAGCCGGCAGGATGAAATCTTTAAGAATTTCATCGCACTGGTACATGAAAACTGTATCTCACAACGGGAAGTGACTTTCTACGCCAGCAAACTGTGTATCTCCACCAAATACCTGACAGGTATCTGCAAAAGCGTGACGGGCGAGGCTGCCAAAAAGATTATCGACGACTTTGCCATCCTGGAGATAAAAGTGTTGCTTCAATCCACCGGACTGACGATTCAGGAAATAGCCGACCGACTTGGTTTTCCCGATCAGTCGTATTTAGGAAGGTACTTCAAACGGCACGAGGGGATGTCGCCGAAAGAGTATCAGAGTAAGTATTCTATCTAATCAAGTAAAATAATCTTTTATTATTAGATTATTAGGCACGGATTACGCGGTTCTTTTATTAACTAAAACCGTGTAATCCGTGCCTCCATTTATTTTATTAATTTGTATTTATCGCACAACACAGATTGTTAACAGATCTGTAATACTATCTTAATCTGCCTTGCATTCCTTTGCACCGTGAAACAAAAACACGGGTGTGAATAACTTTATTGCATTTAATAAATTAAAAGAAGCAAGGTAAAAGATTATGAAAAGAAACAAATGGCTGCTTTCTCTGTCAATTGGGCTCTTGTGCTGTGGCTCTGCATACGCACAGACAACAGTGAAAGGAAAAATAACGAGTGAAGGTGGGGAACCGTTAATCGGGGCTACCGTAGCTGTGAAAAACTCGACAGACGGCACGGTGACCGACATCGACGGAAACTACTCCCTGAAGACTAAGAAAACATTGACTCAAAAGGATTTGCTTGTATTCAGTTATGTGGGATATAAAACGCTACAGAAGAACTATGCAGGCAATACGATGAACGTAAAACTGGCGGAAGAGTCGCAACAACTGAATGATGTGGTGGTGACTGCCCTGGGGATCAAACGTGAAGAAAAAGGATTGGGATATGCCACGGAAACCGTGAAAGGGGATATGATTACGAGTGCCCTGCCCACCAACTGGTCGACGGCACTGAACGGCAAGGTAGCCGGATTGAGTGTTATCTCTTCCGGTGGTCCGCTTAATTCGAGCCGTATCTCGCTGCGGGGGGACGTCTCGCTGAACCAGAACGGAAACGACGCATTGGTGGTAGTGGACGGTGTACCGATGAGTAGTCCGATGACCAATCCGGGTGTTGCCTACGGTGCAGGTTCAAACAGCGAACTTTCCGTGGACTATGGTAACGGATTCTCCGACATCAATCCGGATGATATCGAAAGCATCCAAGTATTAAAAGGGGCCAGTGCGACAGCCTTGTACGGTACGCGTGCAGCCAATGGCGTGATTATGGTGACTACCAAATCGGGAGCGGGTGCACCCAAAGGTATCGGTGTGTCTTACAGCGGTAACTTCAGTATTGACGATGTGATGAGATGGCCCGATTACCAGTATGAATTCGGACAGGGATTGCCGAGCAATATCGGTCCGGCAGGTTCTATCTACGAAGGCCAGCCCTATTACTCTTACGGGAAAGCGGAAGACGGCAGTTACGCAAGCACTAGCGGAACCAGTAGCGCTTACGGAGCACGTTTCGACGCCAACAGGTTGTTCTACCAATATGACCCCGTAACGCAGGGACGCGCTTCTGTTGCCACCCCTTGGGTAGCGTACAAAAACAACCGCAAAGATTTGTTCCAGACAGGATACACCCTGACCAACTCGGTAGCCTTGACCGGAAAATCCGACCGGGGCAGCGTACGGGCGTCCATCACCCACACTAAGAACGAATGGATTCTCCCCAATACAGGTTTCCAGCGTATCACCGCCATGGTTTCCGCCCAACAGCAGATTTCGAGGGCACTGCGCATTAATTTCAAGTCGAGTTATACGTACCGCAAGCTCAACAACACGCCTGCACTGGGATATAACAGTAACTCTATCTCCTACTTCCTTATCTTCCAGAATCCGAATGTCAACCTCGACTGGTTGCGTCCGATGTGGCGTACCGGACAGGAAAATGTGAAACAGCTCCAACCGTACAGTTCCTTTATCGGAAACCCGTATGTCATTCTGTACGAATCTGAAAATCCTTCGGAGAAACACAGTAATGTATCATCCATTTCTGCCAATCTGCGCATCAACAGTAAATTCGATTTCATGATCCGGTCCGGTATCCAGTTGTCAGCCGACCAACGCGAACAGCATCGTCCTATCAGTGACGTGGTTTTCGGAAACGGTTTTTTCAAGAAGCAGAATGTGTTCGATTATGAATTAAACAGCGATGCTTTATTTACTTACCATGATTCATTCGCCAACGGATTGCGTGTCAACGCTTCGGCAGGTGGAAACATGATGCAACAAAGCTACGATATGTTGGCTGCCTCGGTGGTAGGATTGATTACGCCGGGAGTATACAAACTGGCAAACGGTGTTTCCAACCCGAACGTGCAGACGGTTATCAAAAAGAAAGCGTTGAACAGTCTTTATTTCACGGCCAATTTCTCGTATAAGGATAAACTGTTTCTCGATGTCACCGGGCGCAATGACTGGTCGTCTACCCTGCCGAAAAGCAACCGTTCTTTCTTCTATCCGTCGGTCAGCGTCAGTGCAGTGATGAACGAGTGGTTCACGTTGCCGGAACAGATCAGTCTGTTGAAAGTGAGAGGTTCGCTGGCACAGGTCGGCAACGACACAGACCCTTACAAGACATCGCCCTATTATGGCACAAGCGATTTCCCCGGCTCGGCCATCGTATCTTCTACGCTCTATAATCAGGATTTCAAACCGGAGATTTCGACCAATTACGAAACGGGATTCGACTTCCGTATGTTTCACAACCGCATCGGACTCGATTTCACATTCTATTATAACCGCACCAAAAACCAGATTCTGGATGCTCCGATGGACCCGACCACAGGTTACAGCAAAGCTACCATCAATTCGGGATGCGTCCGCAACCGCGGTTACGAAATCCAGTTGGACGTTACTCCGGTAGTCAGCAGGGATTTCCGATGGAATGCTACTTTCACCTGGTCTAAGAACGAGAACCGGATTCTCTCACTGGCGGAAGGGGCGGATGAGAACCAGTTAATCAGCAGTATCGGTAGTGTGTCTATCATCGGACGTGTGGGTGGAACTACGGGCGATCTCTGGGGATATAAACTGGTACGCGACCCGGAAGGAAATGTGGTCATCAACGACAATGGATTGCCCGAACGTTCGGGAGAGATCGAATACGTCGGCACGGCCTATCCGAAATGGAAAGCCGGACTGTATAACGAATTTTCTTATAAGAACTTCACGCTTAGCGTCCTGCTCGACGGACAGATGGGAGGTAAAATGTACTCGCACTCGCACCACAAAATGACGGAACAGGGAAAACTGCAACATACGCTGAACGGACGTCTGCCGGGAACGGAATTTTATATGTCGAAAGACGACCCGCGCATCGCTGCCGCCGGACTTTCACCACAAGACGGGATGTACATGATTGCTCCGGGAACGGTGAAAAACGATGACGGAACTTACTCGCCAAACACCAAAGTGGTGACCGTGGAAAGTTATTATAAGGAATATTACCGGATGGCCAATGTGGAAACTAACACATTCGACACTTCATTCCTCAAGTTGCGCGAAATGAGACTGGAGTACAAGTTGCCGAACAGCACACTGAAGAAAACACCGTTCAGCAAAGCATCGGTGGCACTCTACGCACGCAACCTGTTCTGTATCACCGACTATCCTCTGTTCGACCCCGAATCTGCCGCCCTCAACGGAAGTTCGATGGTGACCGGTGTGGAGACGGGCTCACTGCCTACGGCACGTACTTTCGGACTGAATATTAACGTATCTTTTTAAACACTGACTTATGAAAACCAATAAACTTTTCAAAAATATAGTATGGGGAATGACTTTGTGCGGAGCTCTCTGCACGACTTCCTGCACCAGCTTCGACGAACTCAATACAGACCCCACCCGCATGGATGAGGTGAATCCCGGCACGCTGCTCAACCCGATTTTATACGAAACATCGGTCTACAACTGGAAACGCTACAACAGCTATACCTACGACCTGATGCAATGTGCCGTATCTACCAGCAGCACCAACGGTGTGGGATGGTGGTATATGACGGACAGCGAAGGAGACGGCACATGGACTACTTATTATAAATGGATCAACAACGCCAAAGAGATGATGCGCCTCACCGGAAAATTGCCGGAAGCCTCCAAACAACCCAACTACGATGCTATATCGCTGACTTTGCAATGTTGGCTATACCAGATTCTGACGGATGCCTTCGGTGATATTCCGATGAGCGAAGCCTGCTCCGCCGACGAGGGAATACTTGCACCGAAGTTCGACACCCAGCAGCAGGTGTACCAACAGATTATCGACAATCTGAAAACAGCTAACGAGTTGTTCGACAAAGCTAACGGGTTGATCTACAACCAATCGGGCGAAATGTTGTACAAGACGTCCAAAGGGGATGCAACCGGTATTTTGAAATGGAAGAAGTTCTGCAACTCGCTCCGTCTGCGTGCACTGCTCCGGGTGATCGACGTGCCGGAATTCAACGCGAAACAGGAGCTGCGTACCATGCTGACCGATCCCGCCACTTATCCGGTATTCGAATCGAACGATGATGCTGCCCTGCTTGCCATCAGCGGAACTTATCCGGAGGAAGCTCCGCTCACCCGTCCACAGGATTTCACTTCTTATGTTCAGATTTCAGAGTTCTTTGTTAATCTGCTGAAAGGTTGGAACGATCCCCGTCTGCAGGTGTATGCAACACAGGTCACTCTCCCCGACCAGACTAAAGATTATGTGGGTTTGCCCAGCGGTTATCAGACGTTGCCTTCAATCACTGCTTCGGGACTGAATCAGGAAATGGCGAAGGCACCTATGAAACTTGCCATGATGCCTTATGCCGAAGTGGAATTCATCAAAGCGGAATTACTGAAAAAAGGAGTGATCGACGGAGGAAGTAGCGCTGCCAAAGAGGCTTATCAGAAGGGAGTGCAGGCGGCTATCGAACAGTGGGGACAGAAAATGCCTGACCATTATTTTGAAAATCCGGAAGCTGCTTATGATGATACGCTGGAACGAATCATGAACCAGAAGTTTGTCGCACTGTTCTTCTGCGATTATCAGCAGTGGTTTGAATATAACCGTACCGGTTTTCCTGTGTTACCTGTGGGGCCCGGCATCGCAAATGCTAATAACAAAATGCCGAAACGCTTTAAATATCCATCTGCTCTGCAGCGTACTAATCTGAAGAATTATCAAGCGGCTAAAGCGAACATGGGAGGCGATGACTTCCATATCCGACTGATGTGGCAGCAATAAATGAATGTGTCGGTCACCAAGATTGCGGCAATAATTATCATTTCAATCAATCTTTAAAATTCAATGAATATGAAAAGAATAATCAGTATGGCTGTTGTGTTAGTTATAACGATGGCAGCAATGGCGCAAAAAGGAGAGCTCGCCATGAACGAGAATATCTCCGGAAAAGACCATATTTCCAAAAACGAAAAAGAAGCTACTCCCGTAGGCAAAAAGCCGAAAGCGGCGTTTATATTCGACGTGTATGGAGAAATCCCGACTACCAAACCAGTGTTTGAAGCGGAACATTATCTGGGGAGTGACATTACCGGAAAATGGAATACTTTCATCCAGAATTATACGCATGAGTATGATGTAACAATCGGATTTACGGATTCTTCGGTCGAAATTTTGAAGCCTTCTATTTACAAGGCGGTCAATAAGGTGAATAAATATTATAAGAAGGCATTGAAGAAAGAAGAGGTGAGCCGGGAAGTTGCTACATTCAACATGGGTCATATTCTGGATTGCGCCAATGTGATGTGTTTCGATGATAACAGCAAGTCTTTTGAGGAGGCTCTCAAGTCGGCAGATGAACCGGAAGAAATTATCGCATTATTCAATCAGGTTACTTTAAGAAAGTTATAAGCAATGAAAAAGATCAATTTTAGAAAAACGCTGTTTGCAGCGGTTTTGCTTTTCCAGCTGAACGCTATTGCCGCCTTTGGTCAGACGGTGGTGAAAGGTAGTGTGAAAGATAATACAGGTAAACCCATCAGCGGTGTAGTGGTGACAGACGGGGCACATTTCAATACGACTGATGCAGAAGGAAATTATGTTCTGAACACTGATCCGACACGTTATCCAATGGTTTACATCTCTACTCCGGCAGCGTATGAGCTTCCTTCCAAAGAGGGGGTAGCCGATGGTTTCTATCAATATCTGGATGCCGGGAAAAGCGAGAACCAATGTGACTTCGTATTGACTAAACGGCAGAAACCGGTGGATGAATTTGTCTACATCGTCCTTTCCGACCCGCAAGTGAGAAACGAAAAGCAACTGGACCGCTTCCGCACGGAAACAGTGCCCGACCTGAAACAGACTGCCGACTCACTAAAGAACTTCGAAATCGTCGGCATGGGACTGGGGGATCTGGTGTGGGATGCCATGAACCTGTACGCTCCTTACCGGCAAGCGGTGTCCAACTTAGGAATGACGATGTTCCAACTGATGGGAAACCACGACTTCAACCTGCTCTACAAATCTATAACGCAGACGGATCATCCGGCGGATGGTTATGGGGAACAGAATTATTATCAGTCATTCGGCCCGGCTAACTATTCATTCAATATCGGTAAAGTTCATGTGATAGCAATGAAGGATATTGATTACGACGGCAACAAGAAATACACGGAACGCTTCACGCCGGAAGATTTGGACTGGTTGAGAAAAGATTTAAGTTATGTGCCTAAAGGAAATATCGTGTTCCTGAACGTTCACGCTCCAGTAGCTAATAACACGGTAGCTGCGGGGGGAAATGCGCGCAACGCCAATGCGCTTTTCCAACTGTTGAGGCCTTACCAAGTACATATTTTCTCCGGACACACGCACTTTTATGAAAATCAGTTGCCCGCCCCTACCATTTACGAACATAATATCGGAGCGGCCTGCGGCGCATGGTGGGCAGGACACGTGAATCGTTGCGGAGCACCAAACGGTTATCTGGTGGTACAAGTGAAAGGTGATGATGTGAAATGGCGTTACAAGGCAACAGGGTGTTCGCCGGACTATCAGTTTCGGCTTTACCAACCGGGAGAGTTTGAAAGCCAGAAAGACTATGTGGTAGCCAATATCTGGGATTGGGACTGGACGTATACGGTAAACTGGTACGAGGATGGAGTGTTGAAAGGTGCTATGCAGGCTTTTGACGATGAGGATCAGGATTATATCAATATGGTAAAGGGAAAGAAAACGGGTTATCGCACACGTCATCTTTTCCGTGCACAGCCTTCTAAAGATGCAAAATCTGTCAAGGTGGTGGTTAAGAATCGTTTCGGGGAGATATTCACGGAAGAGATAAAACTGTAGTTTTATTTCAGTCTGTTTATACTGGTAGTAATTATAATTATGCTGGTAGTAAATTATAAAAGTCATGAGGGAGTTTAAGCTTTAACTTCCTCATGACTTTTATTTTTGAAACAATCTCACTTTAACGGAAAATCCGGCACATTGCTACTTTCATCGGTACTTTCCTCATCGCCCATAGTGTACAAAGCAGGGAACAGATGGCGCAGACCACAAATGTAACTCCGGTAGATACAAGGATATTTCCCAAGCCGACCAACGGAGAAACAATACCTCCGGAAGCAAAACAGAGTGCTCCCAACAGGGCGGAAGCTGCTCCGGCGTAACGGCGTTCGCTATCCATCGCCAAGGTAGTGGAGGAAGTAAAGGTCAGTCCCATTGTGAAAAGTAATGCAAACATCAGCAGTTCATAGGTCCAGAAGCCGCATCCGTTATACAAGGCAATCATCACACAGACGGACAGGCACAACATACCGATGCATCCGGTCAGCGTCCCAGTTTCAGGTTGGCGGAATTTCACGGAGATAGCTGCTGCCACCCCGATAGCTACCGCATTCACCGCGAAGCAGATACTAAATGCAAAGGGGGAAAATCCGTAATGTTGTTGCACAATAAAAGGTGAGGAAGCTATGTAAGCAAAGAGGATGCCTTGTGCAAACGCCAGTTGCAGAACATAGAGCATGTAACGGGGGTTATGAACGATTGCACCGAAGTTACGGAAAGTAGAAACGATTCCCGTCTTCGAGCGTTTCTCTACGGGAAGTGATTCTTTAAAACGGATGCAGCCTATCCACAGCAGTACGCCAATAAACAGCAATATCACAAAAATCCCTTTCCATCCGATCGTCCCGGTCACCAACCCTCCGACTACCGGAGCTGCCACGGGAGCCACTCCATTAATCGCGCCGATTACGGCCAGCATCTTGGCCAGTTCCTTCCCCGAAAACTTATCCGTAGCCACCGAACGGGATATGACAATACCGCCTGCCCCTCCGATTCCCTGTATCAACCTCAAGGTGATAAACGAATAAATGTCCGGTGCAAAAAGACAGAATACGGTAGACACGATGAACAGTATCATCGAGACGAGCAACAACGGACGCCTGCCGTATTTATCACTCAATGGTCCGAAAAAAATTTGTCCCAATGCCAGACCTATCATACTGGTGGTAAGTCCCAATTGCACCATCGACGAGTGGGTAGAAAAATAGTCTGCCATGGCTGGCAGACTAGGCAAATACATATCCGTCACAAAAGGTCCGAACGCTGACAACATACCGAGCAAAATCAGCAAAAATACCTTTGAGTTCTCCTTATTTATTATTGCAGTCATAAACTATTGATTAAAATTCGACTGCAAAGGTATAGGTTTTCTTTTATTTACTTACAGGCTTAATCAGAACAAAAAAGGAGCTTTTCAGAACAATTTTTCTTATTTAGTCGTATAGCTTCACCTTACGGTACATATTATATCGCATCTTTACTTCAGGAGTGGTTGTGCTTCTTTCTATTCTTTCTCCTATTTGATATGCTAGCTGCCATTCGTTAAAAAACATTATATTTGAGCCTATATAGGGTTACAACTTACTTGTTTTTTTTCATAATTTTGCAAACCAAAAAATAGAAAAATAGGTATCAAGATGAAACTAAGATATTATCAAATCGCCATTCGTTACAAGAACAAAATGCATGACTTTCACGGTTGGGGTGTAGCAGCGCAGATTTGATAACCCTCCTATTCTCACTACAGAGAACGCCAGAGGACACAGCGTTCAAATAATCTTCATTAACTTGTGTCAACTGACATATTTCAAAAGAAAAAACTCTGTGTTACTCTGTATTATTCCGTGGTGAAGAAAATTCAAAATTCTACTATTAATTAAATTTCTTTTCACTTTATGAGCAAAAAAAGATGGCTCATAGTGCCGCTATGTGCCGTGCTATGCAGTCAGGGACTGTTTGCCCAGACGCTTGACAGGAGAGTGTTGGGCATTGACGAAATGTTCCGTCTGGCAGACGAGAACAGTCAGAGTATTCAAATGTATAAAACCGGAAAGGAAGCAGCCGATGAAGCTTTGAAGGCTGCCAAGTCACAACGTTTGCCGGACATAGGTGCCTCACTCTCATTTAGTTACCTGGGCGACGGATATATATGGGACCGTGACTTCAAAAACGGGCAGAATATCCCTATGCCACACTTCGGCAATAACTTTGCGTTGGAAGCGCAACAAGTGATTTACGCCGGAGGAGCCATCAACAGCAGTATTACTCTGGCTGAACTCGGTCAGCAAATGGCTGCATTGGACTGGCAGAAGAACCGTCAGGAAATCCGCTTTCTCCTGACCGGCTATTACCTGGATTTATACAAGTTGAATAACCAGCTGCAAGTGTTACAGAAGAATCTGGATTTGACGGAACAGGTGATCCGCAACATGGAATCACGCCGCACACAGGGAACGGCCTTAAAAAATGACATCACCCGCTATGAGCTACAGAAAGAGACGCTGAAACTGCAACTGGCAAAGGTGCAGGATGCCCGCAAAATAATGAATCATCAACTGGTGACTACCTTACATCTGCCTGCCGGAACAGAAATCGTTCCCGATTCTACCTTGCTGAACGAGGAAGTGGCAGCATTAGCCGAAAACGACTGGCAAATGATGGCCAGTCAAAGCAATGTCGGACTGCAACAAGCCCAGCTGGCTATGAAAATGAACGAGCAGAAAGTGAAATTGGAACGCTCGGAACTGCTTCCGAAAATTGCACTTGTGGCCGGTGAACATTTAGATGGTCCTATCACCATCGAAGTCCCGGTGCTCGACAATAACTTCAATTACTGGTATGTGGGGGTCGGTATCAAATACAATCTTTCTTCTTTATTTAAAAACAACAAGAAAGTGCGCCAGGCAAAACTGAACGTCCGCAGAGCACAGGAGGAATATTCACTGGCACAGGAACAAATAGAAAACGGTGTACAGGCGAACTACGTCAACTTTCTCACCTCTTTCACAGACCTGCGTACACAGGAGAAAAGCGTGGAACTTGCCGACCAGAACTATAACGTAACCAGCAACCGTTATAAAAACGACCTTGCCCTGCTCACCGATATGCTCGATGCCAGCAATATGAAACTAAGTGCCGACCTCGGTCTGGTCAATGCACGTATTAACTTGATATACAGTTATTATAAAATGAAATATATCACACACACTCTCTAACAGAGAAGTAATGACTTATCAAAAAGAATCTAACTTATAATAGAATCAAATTCTCATCTCTCTTAAAATAGAACAGATTATGATAGCTAGAAAAACCCAGAAGATAATATACAACATTGTAATTATCTGTTTACTTATCGGTGGTGTCACTTATGTTTGTTCCCGGTTTATCCACTTGGGAAATATCGAATATACGGATAATGCACAGGTGAAACAACATATCACGCCGATCAATACCCGTGTACCGGGATTCATCAAGAAAATCTACTTTGACGAGTATCAGCAAGTGCGCAAAGGCGACACGCTTCTTATCATCGAAGATGCGGAATTCCGTCTCCGTGTGGCACAGGCAGAAGCAGATTTGGCGAATGCCACCGCAGGACGCCAGGCCACTACCATCGGTATCGCCACTACGCAAAACAATTTAAGTGTGAGCGACGCAAGTATTGAAGAAGTACGTGTACAGATGGAAAATGCCAAACGTGAACTGAACCGTTTTGAGAAACTGTTGCAGGAAGACGCAGTGACGAAACAGCAATATGACAACGTACATACAGCATACGAAGCTGCCAAAGCCCGTTATGAACAGGTGTCACGGGCTAAAATGTCTACTTCTTTAGTGAAAAGTGAGCAGACTCATCGCCTGGGACAGAATGAAGCAGGTGTCCGCCTGGCAGAAGCTGCGTTGGAACTTGCCCGTCTGAATCTCTCTTATACAGTCATCATTGCTCCGTGTGACGGCACGACAGGAAAGAAAGAAATCCTGGAAGGGCAACTGGTGCAACCGGGACAGACTATGGTTGATATCGTAGACAGCAGTGATTTGTGGGTAATCGCCAATTACCGCGAAACCCAGCTTCCGAATATCAAAGAAGGTGCAGAAGTGGAAATAACCGCAGACGCCGTGCCGAACGTCACATTCAAAGGAGTAGTAGAATCCATCTCCGATGCAACAGGAGCCGCCTTCTCAATGATTCCGCAAGACAACGCCACCGGAAACTTCGTGAAAGTGGAGCAACGTATTCCCGTACGTATCAGTCTGAAAGGAAACAAACCAGAAGATTTGAAACGCATGCGTGCCGGTTTTAACGTGGAATGTGAAGTGAAATATTAACACTCCAATTCTCAATCGCTTTAATTTTTTAATTTTCAATTCTTAATTTTCAATTCTTATGAGTGCTCCTGTTCTGAACGGTCCTTTTGTTTTGCCGATGTTCCGCAGCTTCGTGCCGCGGAAAATGCAACCGTGGATTTATCTTTTCATAGCCGTCACCTTCCAACTTTCGGGAGGTGTCTATTTGGGTGCATTGAATCAGATGATCGGCAGCATGTCACTGATGCGGGAGGATATTTTAATGTGCATGTACGCCAACCTGGCCGGTATGGCGATCTACTTTCCGTTACTGTTCCGCATGAAGTTTCGTTTTACCAATAAAACCCTGCTTACATCGGCCGCACTGGGAGTATTACTCTGCAACCTGATAGCACCGCATATCACCTTTCTCCCTCTATTGTGGTTGGTCTGCTTCATCGAAGGTATGTGCAAAATACAGGGAACTTTCGAGTGTATGTCAAACATTCAGCTGTGGATGACTCCTAAACGGGATTTCACCGTTTTCTTTCCCTGGCTTCATATTGTTATTTTGGGAAGCATCCAGCTATCCGACCTGATTACGACCCGTTTGATGTATCATTATCACTGGACATACATGAACCTGTTCGTTGCCGGTCTGATGCTGATTGTCTTATTGATACAGTTCACTTGTGTGAAGCATTTCCGGTTCATGCGCAAATTTCCTCTGTTTGGTATCGACTGGCTGGGGGGGATACTATGGGCTGCCTTATTAGCGGAAATCGCCTTCCTCTTCAACTACGGAGACTGGTACGACTGGTGGAACAGCCCGGTCATCCGCCAACTTACCATCGTGATTTTCATCACTTTAGGAATTTGCATTTGGCGCATGATGACCATTCGACACCCATTTCTCGAACCAAAGATGTGGACGTACCGCCATTTTTTGCCTTTATTGGGATTAGTCACTTTAGTGGAAGCGTTCCTCGCCACGGAGCACGTGCTGGAGGAAGTCTTTTACGAGGAAGTAATGAAATATGAAGAACTGGTCAGTTCCCAACTCGATTGGCTTGCCATTGTCGGTATCGTATGCGGTTGTGTGTTTTCGTATTGGTGGATGCACGTCAAGCAGTATAATTATGTACGCCTGGTCATTGTCGGCTTTATCGGGTTGATCGGTTACCTGATCGGTTTCTACCTAACTTTATCCACCGACATCCATATTTCACAGCTTTACCTGCCGACCGTATGTCGGGGCTTCGCTTATGCCGTATTGAGTGCTACTTTTATGGTGTGTCTGGAGGAAATCATGACTTTCCAGCATTTCTTCCAGGGATTAAGTGTGTTCAATATGCTGCACATGGTAGTAGGCGGCGTAGTGGGAGCCGCAGTCTATGCACAGGGATTGGCGTATTATGTTCCCGACAATCTGGCCCGTTACGGTTCAGCCATCGATCATGTAGCTTTCAGCAGTAGTCCGTTCAATCTGGGTCACTATATGGAAGAGTTTATCAGTCAGATGATGGAGATAAGCATCAAGCAGATTTACGGCTGGGTGGCTTATGCCTGCATTTTCCTCTTCCTATTGTTATTGCTTTACGATTTCCCGGCTCGACGCTCACTAAAAAGTATACCAAGCTGGAAAGAGGTGGCAAGGGAGGTGAAAAATACGTTCTGGCGGACAACACACACGCCGTCGGAGAAAGAAAAATAGGAAGACTGTTTACCTGTATATTTATTGAACTGATAATCAATAGAGTTTATGCCATCCGGCTACGAAAACAAACTGCCGTAGCTATCCGGCATAAACTCTACCTTTTTCTAACTAGTCACTTACCTTCTATATCTTTATAAATAGTTGCTTTTTGTACAGCCCCCATACAATCAGATAATTGAATCCGATAAACAGAAGGCCGTAAATCAGAGAGGCCAGATGAGCATCGGCAAGAACGCTCCAAATGGAAGTGTAAATCTTCTCCTGCAAGCTACTCTCCCCAACTGTAATTACCTCCAGCAAAGTAGCTAACACACCGGCCACTATATAAATAAACAATGGATTCGTACCAAAAACATGGAAAGGATATCCCCATTTCTGCTTTTTACGAATATCAATCAGCCAGGTGAGAAACACAAGCAACAAGGAAGCAAAACCACAAGTCACCAGCACAAAAGTCGGACTCCATACTTTCTTATTCAACGGGCAGCCGTAACTCAACAACCATCCTGCAAACAAAAGAGCAATACCCAGTATGGAGATCTGCAACAGCCGGTGATGGATTTCAGTCTTCTCCCGCAAAATATTTCCGCAGAAATAACCGATAATCACTTGCGCAATGCACGGCAAGGTACTCAACAGGCCTTCCGGGTCGAAAAAGATACGCCCGCCATCCGGCAACCACTCCCGATACAAATGGGCTTCTCCGAATAGTGTGCGATCTGTAACGGCAATAATATTCTGTTCGGAAAGTTCAAATCCGTGTCCCAAAGCCAGCAAGATGGAATAACCTGCCAGAATGATCCCGGAGATCCATGCCAGATTTGCCGGACGCCGGACACCCACAATCAGCAAGGAACCAAAGAAATAAGCCAATGCCAACCGCTGCAACACTCCCAGAATACGTATGTGCGAGAAAGGTTGTTCTACTCCTGTGCACACCAACGAGAACCAAGAAAGAAAAAGTCCCAACAAAAACAAGATCACCGTGCGCCGTACCAGTTTGATGATAAAACCGCGACTGAAATGATGATCGAACCGGGATAAGGCAAAACTCATGGAAACGCCCATTATAAACATGAAGAACGGGAAGACCAAATCAGTCGGAGTCAGTCCGTTCCATTCGGCATGTCGCAAGGGTGCGTAAATGGATTCCCATGTTCCGGGGTTGTTCACCAAAATCATTCCGACAATGGTGATTCCCCGGAGTATATCTAATGAAAGTAAACGTTCTGATTTCATATTGTTCTTAGTGTACCGGGATTAAAGAAATCCCGGTTTGGTGAAATAGAATCCATTCGCATTCAACCATTTAACATGCCATTTCAGGCGATTGGTAAAATCAATCCAGTTACGGCTACTTCCCCACGCCAACTCCGAAAATGCTTGAAGAGAGGGAAACACGTGCTGGCCAAACTTCCGTTCATTAGGAATCATCTCCGTCCATACACAAGCCTGGAAGCCTAATACATTTTGCTTCACGATGCCGGGAAACTGGGGTTCGAACTCGAAGTTATACAAAGAGCTTAATCCTTCGTCTGAAGGCGTTGCACTCAAATAGAAACGGGACCATTCCATGAATATAATCGGATAACCTTTCTGGGTAATCTTTCCCGGCTGATCGGGCAGCCAGTCACGCCAATAAGTATAAATCAAATCCTGTGGCTCTTTTTCAAGAAAAGCATCGTCCCATCCCATCACTTTCTTGCCTTTACCCTTCACATAGTTCGTCATAATCTTCACAAAACGGTTTTGCAGTTCATCCACTTTCTGATAACCTTCCTGCTGCATCAATCGCTGACAAACTTCACACTGTTCCCAGTTATCTTTCTCCACTTCATCTGCTCCGATATGGAAATATTCCGAAGGGAAAATCTCGACCATCTCATCAATGATGGACTGCACGAACTGATAGTTCTCCGGACGCGAGGGACAGATAGGATAAGAGAATTCTTCTCCCCATCCGGCTTCTCCCGTGCACGACAACTCGGGATAGACTTTGATAGCCGCCGAGAAATGACCTGGCATGTCAATTTCGGGTACAATATCGATCCCTCTTTCCAACGCATAACTTACCAAACCTTTCATCTCTTCCTGCGTATAATGACCACCATATTGAGAACCGTTTCTCACGAAACGGGGATCTATCTCATAGTTATAATCCTGTTGGGAAAGTTCTACGCATCTCTTGTCATATTCGTCAAAGTCGCGCCAGCTGCCTTCCTGCGTCAGCAACGGATATTTTTTCACTTCAATGCGCCAACCCTGATCGTCCGTCAGATGCAAGTGAAGCTTGTTTATCTTGTAGAAAGACAAACAGTCTATCACCTTTTTCAGATAATCAACCGTAAACATGTGGCGGACTACATCGATATGAAATCCGCGCCAATCATATTTGGGAGCATCTTTTATATCGACCATCGGAAGATATTTAGCACTTCCGGAAGTGAAGAAATTTGCTTGTTCGAGCGCTTGTCTCAATGTCTGGATTCCCCAGAGAAGTCCGGTTTCCGTTGAATAATAGACGCAGGCTCCCTCTTTGGTAACGGTGAGTCGGTAAGCCTCTTTTGCCAAATCCGATTCCTGTTTCACACGGATAAAGGCACGATCGTTGGAGGCATCACTGACAGAAAGAGAAAGTTTCTCTTCCAGGGTGGATTTCAACAGTTGCGACGTGGAAGCCGGAATGTTCTGGCTGACAGTCACATTCTGCGGAAGAGAGACAACCGATTCTTTATAATCGACTCTTTCCGGCAAAGGCATCACCGACAGGCGGGTGGGCACTCGCTCCGGGTAGTTCCCGTTATCATTATCATTGCACGACAACGATGTGATCGCACCTATTCCCAACAAGAATAATATTCCGGTTCTTTTTATCTTATCATAGTTCATAACTTATCTACTTTTGTGGATTAATCTACTTTGAGAGTGCTTGTTACACTCTCTTTATTTAAATAAAACAGTTTCGCTTTCACAACGGAAGCATCACAGGCTACGGGAGCTTTCCAAAGTTCCGAACGAAGGGTCGGTTCCGTGCCATCGGTCGTATAGCGTATTTCACCTCCCCGGATAGGGGTACTGGCATGGAGTTGCCCTTCTTTGATGCAAAGTCCGGGATGAGGTAAACGGAAATTGATACTTCGGGACGCCCAGTGAGGCATTTCTTTCTCACTCACTTTGGAGTAGAACAGGCCCAGTTCTTTATTGAAAGCCTGACGTTCTTTCTCTCCTGTTAAAGTGCTCCAGGCGGGAAAAGCGTTCCAACCGCGTTCCACCAATCCGAGGATTTTGGGGAAGGTGTAATATTCCACCCATTCAAAATCACGGATGGTTTCAGCAAATAATTGTGCCTGCACTCCCTGGATATGTTCCTTTCCGGAAGCGGTCAAAGTCGTTTTTCCCTTTCCTGCGATGTCCGGATCGACCGGATTGCCTGCCATATCGGTACGCGAAGAACGATAAATGCTATATGGAAGCATGGAGAAACCTTTGGACTCGTCGACATATCCCGCCCACGAGAGACCTCTTTCGTCGGGATGAGCGTCATAGGCCAAATCCAGATAGAAATTGTTCACGTTGCAGAGAATCACCGGATATCCTTTGTTAGCTATCTGGTAAGGTATTTCATCCGCTTCCCATTCAGGAACCGTATTCCAGCAATACACTCCTGCTGCAAGTTGGTTCAAATGCCGATCGGTTGTTTCCGGATGTCCCAACGCTACTTCCTGCCAGCCGCTGAATTGCAAATGATGTTGTTGCAGATAGTCTGCCATCTTCGTAATATAGTATTCAGACAGTTCGTGGGCACTTGTCATCCCGTTTTCATCCATAAACGTCCGGCAGACAGGAGAACCCATCCAGGCTCCTTCGGGTACTTCATCGCCACCTAAATGAATCGTAGTCAAAGGTACCTCCGCTTCCTCATACATGGCTATCAACTCACGAATCACTTTTTCCATAAACCGGTATGTAGAAGGCAATGCTACATTCATGACATTATCCGTATAAGACTGCGCGGAAACATAACGGGAAGTGTCTTGTGCGTCACTTAATAAATATTCGTTGGCCTTTTCAGGGGCAGTATTCACATACTTATGATAGCGCGCTTTCATGGACACGATTGCCGCACGGGCATGTCCCGGAGACTCAATCTCCGGAATCACACGCACATGTCTTTGAGCTGCATAACGCAATAAATCGATAAATTCTTCACGGGTGTAATATCCGTTGCCGGAGGTAGCTGCAGACGGATCATAGTTGCCATCGTAGCCCGGATATAAACATTCCAGTTCATCCGTGGTATGTCCCCGGCGTGCGCCAACCGAGGTCAATTCTTCCAAGCCGGGAATCTCCAGACGCCAGCCTTCATCATCCGAAAAATGGAAATGCAGTACGTTCAGTTTATAAGAAGATATTACATCTACCAGCTTTTTCAGATGTTCAACAGTCGTAAAGTTCCTGGCAATATCGAGCATTTGCCCGCGATACGGCAAATCGGGATAATCGCGGATGGAGAGAGCTTCCAAACGGAACGGCTTTTCCTGACCTTTCAACAGGGAGAGCAAGGTTTGCGTCCCATTGAATATGCCATGTGAAGTGGAAGCTGAAATATTTATCAGCCCGTTTCCCGCATCAATCCGATAATATTCGCCGTTCACTGCTGTTTCCCGTTCCGGCAAATAATCCAAATAAACTGTTACCGGTGCTTCGGATACAACTTCCAGGCCATGGATGGTTGCCAGCTTTTCTTTCAGTAATTCAGCTTCGTTGGCAAAATCGGGATGGAAAGTCAGTTTTACTTTATTTTCTATAGCAAAACCCTCTTTGCCGGTAGCCGGCACCGCTTCTTTCACTGACGGAAAAATATCAGTTTGCTGCAACTGGGCTGTAGTCTCCAACGCCAAATTCGAAGCATATATCTTATCAGGTGCGGGATACCAGTCTTCTGTCTCCATTCCTTTCAGCGGCTGTATGGTCAGTCCGACAGGCAAGGGAATACCTTGCTTACTGCCTGACTGACTCACCCAGTAAGTGCCTTCGGGAGCATGTGACATTTTTTTCAATCCGTTGGTACAACAGAATTTGACGGTCAACGAATCTCCCGAAGCCAGTGGTTGAAAATTTTCTGCCGGATACATCCGGAAGAAGTTCGCATTCACCACTTCCACTTTGACCGGAGCAGACTCTTCCTGCAGAATCTCACGAGGCAGCTGCGAATAATAGATGATCCAATCCTTTCCTAAAGGAACATCTGAGATGTTCTTCAGGACAAATGAATTCTCATAGTAACCGGGCTGTACTTCCACAGCTCCCATCTTCCAAGTCAATGACACGGGGGCTTTCGCCCCGTCAGTCGATTTACAACCGGAAATGACCAGCAGGAGGCACAGACTTCCCCATATTGTATATAGCATATTTCTCATAGGCTTTCCTGTTTTTCTATATATCATTCTTTTAGGTATTAATCACTCAATCGTTCGATGTGCAAAGTTTCTTTGCCTACTCCCTGCGAGGCGTCGAAAGTCAGACGATAATAGCCGGGAACGAAACCGTCGCCACTCGTTATTCCATTGGAACCAGATAGTTCAATTCCATCCGTATCACCGGACAATGAACCCTCTTGCAGTAGCATGCCTTTATCTTTATTCCATTGCAAATCGCTGTAAATTTCAATTTCGAAGGATTCCCATTCATGAGTGTTACTCAAATACACGGTGGTCTGGTATTTCTGTTCACCGATTGACACAATATATCCTAACTGTGATATGTCTTCCAAATTCCAGCCTCCACTATTATATGCTTCATTCCAGACGGGTGCGCATGTAAATCCGTGTCCTACCAGCCAGAAGCAAGTGGGAGCCGTATCACCCATCCGTGCCACCCAGATATAATTATACTTAGAAGAATAATAGATCTCCCAGGTTCCTGATTTGCGCAAGAAGGTAAACTTGCCATTATTCGGATTATAGCTAAAGAAGTCGCGATTGTAAGCGTGTTCCACATCTTCAAATCCACTCATTTCGAACTCTTCCCCCTGCGTAAAGCTAATCTGTGCACGGAAAAATCCCTCACTGGCTATCAACTCGGTTTCTTTAATTTTCAGGTTCTTTTGGTAGCCGACTACTCCCAGTTCAAAAGTCATCACATTGAAAGTGATTTGTTCGACAAACCAATCCCGGTAATCAAAAGCAAAGCTGGGTCCCGACGCTTCAATAAGGACTGCCGTATTGCTTGCTTCGGCAGCTCCCCAAATCAGTTTTGCATCGTCCAATGATGCTGCGGTAGAGATCTTTCCGGATAGTTCCATCGGATAACCCTCTTCCGAATCGGAAACTTCCGTGAGGTACAGGTAAGGATTGTCCTCACTCCGGGTCATTTCTACCACCTCACCGTTATAGTGAAGATAAAGCACTTCGGGAATCTGCGGACGGGTGATATGGAAATCAAATGTTTGAGTGACTTCACTACCTTCCACATTAATGGCTGTCAGAATCACCTTCGCTTCCTGATTCTCTTCAAGTCCGGCTTCAAACGGGATATAAATCCCTTTTTCAACAATCGAAACATCAGTGCCTTTCGTACGGATCGACTGCGAACTGACCAAAGTTTCACCTGTCATCAATTTCACTTCCAGCGTAGACAAAGGAGTCTGCGGATCGTGAATCTTCACAGAAAAATAAAGAGAATCGGCAGCAGGTGTCTGATCGGTAGTTGAGAATTGCAGTTCCGATATTTCGGGACACGAATATGGATACGTCACCCGGCCATCTTCTTCGCTGCATGAAGCCAGCCAACAAACAGTCAGCCCCAGCAGCCATAAAAACAGATTATTGTGTTTCATCATTTTTTCTTTTAAAGTTTTACGTTCCTCTTTTCATTAATAGCCTTCATTTTGAGTCAGATTGGTGTTCTTATCTTTCTCTCCTTGAGGAATCGGCCACAACTGCCGAAAAGCCTGCAAACCTGCAAACAGCAATCTGCCGTCTTTGTCTTTATGCTTCTGCATCACTTCCAGCAAACGATTATTGCGTACCAGGTCGAACCAGCGCTGACCTTCCATATACAACTCTAATTGGCGTTCGTTCTCTACCGCCAGGCGTCCTCTGGCCTGCCCCATATTTTCATCTAAAGAAGAAGGAGCAAAACCGGCACGCTCTCTAATGCTGTTTACAATCCGGATGGCTTCCGGGGTGCGGTCCAACTCTACCAGTGCTTCGGCTTTCAACAGCAGTATATCTGCCAACCGCATCAAAATGATATTGGAAGTCTTCTCGCGAATCTTATAAGACAACGGGTAACTGTCTGCCGGCCAATAGGTATCATAAGGCACTGATTTCCAAAGAATACTGGATGCATAACGGGTATCTTTCTCTTTGTCAAATTTAGCAACCAGATCATGAGTAGGTGTACAATAACGTCGCCAGGTTACTGATCCGTCATCTTCTTTCAGCAATACCCAGTAAGCCCAGTTGGGTGCATCGGAGGTGTAATAGACTTCAAAGATGCTTTCTGAAGAAAATTTCTTATCGGGTTGCCACAACTCGTCAAAATTGCTGACCAGCGTATAGCCTTCTGCTATTACTTTGTCACAAGCCTCAACCACTTTGGTATAGTCGCGTGTTGATTTCTCCCCTCTCGTTGCTAACACTTTGGCACGTAAAGCATAGGCTGCTCCCTTGGTTGCCTGGAAAATTCCTTTATTCTTGCTTACCAGGTAACGAATGGTATTTTCTTCATTCAGGTCGTCCAGGATCTGGTCATATATTTTATCTGTGGCAGAACGTTCCGGATACATCACCGGATACCATTTATCGAGGTTTTCGGCTGTAATGGTCGGAATCAAATCCAGCACCATCGGGGCATCACCCCATAAACGGACAATATCAAAATACGCCCATGCCCGCAAGAACTTGGCTTCTGCAATAACACGATTACGTTCTTCTGCTACGGTAGAAGTAGGATCCATCATCTTCGTATTTTCAATCACACTGGTTGCAGTGCCCGCCATCGAATAATACTGTGACCAGACCAGTTCTACTTTATAATTGGTAGAGGTCAGTTTCAACAAATCAAACTCCTGTTCGGCCACACCATCTCCGCCGATATAACAATTATCGGACTGCACATCTCCAATAGTATAATTTTCCGACTGGAATATATCTGCTTTAAAACTCTCATACACACCCTGCAACTCGGCCTGTGCATCTGCCAGACTTCCATATTTAGACTCCTGATCTTCCGTTCCGGTACCTTCCTGCATAAAATCCGATTGCGGTTTCTCATCTAGGAAACTACTGCATGAAACGACTAATGTACAGAGTACGACATACACTAACTTTATTATGTTTTTCATTTTTGCAGCTATTAAAATTCAACATTCAAACCAAAAATTACCGCCCTCGATTGAGGATAAGTACCATAGTCCACCCCTTGAGCAACGGAGTCTCCGCCAAAAGCATTTACTTCAGGATCGTATCCTTTGTATTTAGTCAGTGTGAAGAGATTCTGTCCGGTGACGTAAGCCTGCAATCTGGACAGATGTATCTTATTCAACCATTTCTTAGGAAAATTATAGGATAAAGTGACTGTTTTCAGGCGCAGGTAAGATCCATCTTCTACAAAACGGGAGGAGTTATGATTATTCTCTGTATTACCAACGCGGGGGACATTGGTAATCATACCCGGTCGTTTCCAACGATCCAACACACGAACCGACTGGTTTCTAAAGTCTGTCATGCCTTCCATATCAATACGCGATGCATTAAAAATCTTATTGCCCTGACTTCCCTGCAAGAATACAGACAGGTCGAAACCGGCATACGAAAATGTATTCGTCATACCGTAAATGAACTTGGGCTGGGCATTTCCCAAAGTAGTGCGATCTTCCGGATCGATAAAACCGTTACCATTCAAGTCACGATAGATAATATCTCCGGTTTCCGGATCAACGCCTTCTGATATGTAACCAAAGAATGTGCCTAACGGAAGACCTTCTTTCAGGATGACGGCTTTCTCCTTGGATTCGTACATTTCAGCATAATAATAAACTTTATTCAAACCGAGCTTCGTCAGCTTATTCCGGTTGAAAGATATATTGAAATCGGTATTCCACTGAAAGTTACCTTTAAAATTCTGGGAAGAGAGAGTAAACTCCATACCTTTATTCACCATCTCACCGTCGTTTCTTGTCACACTGCTCGGCACCACATTCTCCGGCAGGCTGACTGTCAATAGTAAATCGGTGGTCTTTTTGTAGTAAGCATCAACCGAGAAGGATAAGCGGGAATCAAACATAGTCAGGTCGAGTCCCAGATTCCATTGGCTTGTCTTTTCCCAGGTCAGTTCTTTATTGGCTGCCGAGCCGGGTTTAATGGCAAGTCCCGGATATAAGTTTCCCTCCGAAACGGGCAGTTTACTGACGCTCATGGAAGCCATGTAAGCGTAGTTTCCAAAACCGCCTTGGTTACCATTCATACCCCATCCGGCACGTAATTTCAGGTCGGTAACAATGTCTTGTAAAGGTTGCATGAACTTTTCGCCTGAAATTCTCCAACCTGCAGAAACAGAAGGGAAAGTACCCCAACGATGTCCCGGGGCAAAACGAGAAGAACCGTCTGCACGGAAGTTAACTGTCAGCAAATAACGGCTGTCGTAATTGTAGGCTACACGACCCAGAAAAGAGGCCAGCGTCCATGCGGAAGCAGAAGAACCGCAAGCATCCTTATCCAGTTGATTGGCGGCACTGATGGAATGAATATCGGGATAAGACTCTGCCAGGTCGAAACCTGCCATCCACGAACCGTTATATTGTGCACGCTGCTGGGTAGCCCCTCCCAAAATAGAAAGGTTATGTTTGTTGAATGAACAATCATAGGTCAGCAAATTTTCAAAAAGCCATTCGAAGTTTCGTGAGAAACTCTCTTCCACACGCCCTTTTGTACCCCGTCCGTCCGAAGTTGAAATCGGGTCCAGATAGTAGTCCCAATGTTCATTGGTCAGTTCAATGCCAAAAGTGGTTTTAAACTTCAGTCCTTTGAGTATGTCAACCGTGAAGCCGAGTGAGCCATTTATATGGTCTGTATTCGTGTTACTGTCTGCGGCATTGGCAGCCAGCGGATTCAGAATACGTGCACCGTAAGCCTGTTCATCATATTCGTTCGGATCATACGGATTCCGCTTCTGCATAAACGGAGGAGTATTCACAACGGATAAGATGGAACCGGCACGCAAAGAACTACGGCTTTCGTTCACCCATTGTCCACCTGTATGCGAATATGCAAAATTGAGTGCCATCTTTAGCCATTTGGTCTGCTCACTATCCAGGTTTGCACGGAAATTATACCGATTGAAATGTGCTTTTTCCACGATACCCTGTTCGTCGGAATAACCTCCGGAAACAAAATATTGCAGTTTCTCGGTTCCATTTGCCACAGACAACTGATAGTTCTGATTGACACCCGTACCGAAGAATAAATCAGTCCAGTCCACATAGCGCGTTTCACTTTCGGGGATATTGGGGGCAACATCCGAAACTGCTTTCAAGTCTTTCATCAAGTCTTTATATTGTTCTGTATTCAACGCATCTATTTTTTTCCCTAATTTAGAGAAACCCACATAAGCACTCATTTTCACTTGTGGTGCACCGATCTTTCCTCTTTTAGTCGTAATCAACACTACTCCGTTTGCCGCACGTGCTCCGTAAATAGCTGCCGATGAGGCATCTTTCAGAATTTGCATGCTTTCAATATCATTCGGACTGATATTCGAAATGTCATCCGACGGCAAACCGTCCACCACATACAACGGTTCATTGGATGCCTGTACCGAAGTGGCTCCTCTCACCCGGATTGTCACTCCGGAACCCGGCATACCCGACGGCTGTACAACCTGAATACCGGCTGCCTTTCCCTGAATAGCCTGTGCGGCTGTCATAATCGGACGTTCTTCAATATCTGCCGTGGAAACGACAGATACCGCAGTCGTAATATCTTTCCGTTTCATAAAACCGTATCCCACTACGACTACCTCTTCCAGTACCTGCGAATCTTCGCTCAATGACACATTGTATATGTTCTGCTTATTGACCGTATGAGATTGGGAAACATAACCGATATAGGAGAAACTGATTTTTGCCCCCACAGAAGCTTCCAAAGAGAAACGACCGTCTATATCGGTAGCGGTTCCAATATTCTCTCCCTCCACTCTCACTGTGACACCAATCAAGGGTTCTCCCCTCCGGTCGGCCACAACACCGGTGATTGTTTTCTTATCGCCTTTCTGGGGGGCGTTCTGTTCACTTTTCAGAGTAAGCACCACTTGCTTACCCGATTCTATTTTATAACTAATAGATGATCCTTTGAAAACTTTTTCTAAAACCGCATCAATACTTTCATTACTCACTGTCAATGAAATTTTTTGATCTAATCCGGGAAGCTTATCCGTATAAAAAAAGCTGTAATCAGCCTTCTTTTCAATCACTCGTATCGTCTGGCGTATCGTCTGATTCTTCACAGAGAAAGTGATCTGCGCACTTGCCTCTTGAGACACAAACAACAAGATACAACTGAACATAACAAGCCTGAATATGATATGTAATTGTTTTCTCATTAGTAATTAGCTTTAAATTCTTTAAAATATAAGTCTGAAAATTAGACTTTTTATTATCTTTGTAAAATCGTGAAGCAAAAAGGATTCCCTTTCCCTTATCCGCATAAGGAAAATTTCTTTTTTACTATCATGTATAAACCGTATTTGATTTCGGGGTGGAATTATGCTGCTACATAATTCTACCCTCTTTATTTTATTATGAGGTGTCTTCCATAAATCGTCCTTTTTAGTTAATACTACTTCCTATTCTCACCGTATCTCCTTCTAACTCATAGGTTAAAGGATAAGTAAGGCTTATAATGTAAAATACATTATGCAAGCTACTGTTCCGGATGGTTCCGGAAAATAGCACGTTCTTCAGTTTCTCGGAGTCAAACACGACTTTCACTCCGTACATCCGCTCCAGCGTAGTCGCGATCTCCGCTAAAGAGGATGAATTAAAAATCAACATATTGTTCCGCCAAAAGTCGATTTCACGCATATCCGAGATTACAGATTTAGTAAATGTCTGCTTGCTCTTATGGTATTCTACCTTTTCCCCGGGTTTCAACAAGGTTACGTCCGTTTTATTAGAAACCTTGACGCTTCCTTCTGCCAGCAGTGTTGTGACAGAATGATCGTCACAATAGCCTTTCACATCAAAGGTGGTTCCCAACGCTTCTATCTCCAGATCATTGCAGCAGACGATAAAACGTTTATCTTTGTTTTTCGCCACTTCGAAATAGGCTTCTCCGTCCAAATAGATTTTCCGGTCGGATTTGTTGTACTCCGCATCATAAGAAAGATGAGTAGCCGAATTTAACCAGACTTTCGTTCCATCGGGCAAAGTCAGATTCGCTTTCTGTCCATAATCGACAGCCACCATGAAAGGGTCCTGTGACACCTTATTCATGTGTTCTACCCCAAAGTAAGTGGCCAGTCCCAAACAAACCGGTAATAAGATAGTGGCTGCCACCTTATATATAATAGGTTGCCAGCGCCGTTTCTTCGGAGATAGTATCTTGGGCTCATCCAGATTCCTCTGCAGATGGTTCCACATTTCTTCTTCCACTGTCTTATCGATTTCGACGGCTGCTTCTTTCCACATTTGCTCGCAAAGCAGATTAAACTCATTACGAATTCCGGGTTTACGAATCCATTCAATAAGTATCCTTCTTTCTTCAGAAGAGGCCTCCTTTTTGAAGAATTTTTCCAATAGTACTATGTAATCGTGTTGCTCCATAATTTTCCTGTTCTATTTATACTAGTCTTGAGAGACAGAAAAGGACTACAGAGAAATCGAAATAGTTCAGATATTAACTTTTATTAAAACTTCTATATTAGATATCATGTAAGAAGAGAGAGACTGAAAAGGTAATTATTCCCAGTTTGTCACGCAAGAAATCCAAAGAACGGTGTACCTGTGTGGCAACAGTCTTTTCCGAGATATTCAATTGGTCGGCTATCTCACGATAGTTCAACCCTGATTTCCAGTAAAGCATAAAAACTTCCCGGCGCGCTGGAGGCAGTTCTTCTAAAAGTTTCAGGATATATTCTTCCAAAAACAAATAATCCAGTTCTTCATCTATCTCTACGGATTCGTCAGATGACTCATTCGCAAGCCTGTCTACATAATTTTGAAGCAGGAGTTCGCGTCTTACATAATGATATACCATGTTTTGGGATATTTTAAAAAGATAGCCGTCAAAATTCCCTTCCAGATCGATATTAAGCCGCTTCTCCCAGATATGGAGAAAAATATCTTGTGTGATATCTTTCGCCACCCCGGCATTGCTCACCATAGAAAGGACAAAATTATAAATGCGAGCATTGTATCCACGATACAATGCCTCAAAAGCATTTTTATTTCCTTCTTTCAATAATTGAAGTTGCTGGGTGGTAATCATTATAAAATAAGGTTAAATCATATATCGATTCAAAAATAGCGAAATAACTAAAGCCGACAACCAAAGCACTTGTTAAAATTTCAATAAATCAATATCATAGCATTTAAAAGGGAATAGAATACAAAAACACATCCTTGACATATCATATCATAAATTCAGCCATTTTGCTATAAAATTAATAGAAATTATTAATCAACAGCTACAATTTCGAACTTTTATTCCTACATTTGCGGTCAAATGATAACTTATTAACAAATTTCATAAATACCATGGCTAAAATAACGAAAGAAGCCGCTTTGCTCTATCATTCACAGGGCAAACCCGGTAAGATTGAGGTAGTGCCTACCAAACCTTACAGTACACAAACCGACTTATCACTCGCATATTCTCCCGGTGTAGCAGAACCTTGTCTCGAAATTGAGAAGAATCCGCAAGATGCGTATAAATATACGGCTAAAGGTAATCTGGTAGCCGTTATTTCCAACGGTACAGCCGTACTCGGACTGGGTGATATAGGTGCATTGAGCGGTAAACCTGTAATGGAAGGTAAAGGTCTGCTTTTCAAAATTTACGCGGGCATCGACGTTTTCGACATCGAAGTGGATGAAAAAGATCCGGAGAAATTTATTGCTGCAGTAAAGGCTATTGCTCCTACTTTCGGAGGTATCAACCTGGAAGACATCAAAGCTCCCGAATGTTTTGAAATCGAACGTCGCCTGAAAGAAGAACTGGATATACCTGTCATGCACGACGATCAGCACGGTACTGCTATTATCTCCAGTGCCGGTTTGGTGAATGCCCTGCAAGTGGCCGGAAAGAAAATCGAAGATGTAAAAATCGTTGTGAACGGTGCAGGTGCATCTGCCGTATCTTGTACTAAATTGTATGTGTCACTGGGTGCACGTCTCGAAAACATCGTCATGCTGGATAGTAAAGGCGTTATCAGCAAGGCGCGCACGGATCTGAACGAACAGAAAAGATTTTTTGCAACCGACCGCACGGATATTCACACGCTGGAAGAAGCAATCAAAGGTGCAGATGTATTCCTCGGCCTGTCGAAAGGAAATGTGTTAAGCCAGGATATGGTGCGCAGCATGGCTCCGATGCCGATTGTGTTCGCATTGGCTAACCCGACACCGGAAATCTCTTACGAAGATGCCATGGCAGCACGTCCTGACGTACTGATGGCTACCGGACGTTCCGACTATCCGAACCAGATTAATAATGTAATCGGTTTCCCGTATATCTTCCGCGGTGCTTTGGATACTCACGCTAAAGCTATCAACGAAGAGATGAAGATTGCAGCCGTACACGCTATCGCTAATCTGGCAAAACAGCCGGTACCCGATGTAGTTAATGCGGCATACCACGTGAACAACCTCTCTTTCGGCGCGGAATACTTTATCCCGAAACCGGTAGATCCACGCCTCATCACCGAAGTTTCCTGCGCAGTGGCAAAAGCTGCTATGGAAAGCGGAGTGGCTCGCACTGAAATCAAAGACTGGGATGCTTACTGTGTTCACCTGCGCGAATTGATGGGTTATGAATCCAAGCTGACCCGCCAACTGTATGATACAGCCCGCCGTTCACCGCAACGTGTCGTATTTGCCGAAGGTATCCATCCGAATATGCTGAAAGCTGCCGTTGAAGCGAAAGCCGAAGGTATCTGTCATCCTATCTTATTAGGAAATGACGAGGCTATCGGAAAACTGGCAGAAGAAATGGATCTTAGCCTGGAAGGTATTGAAATCGTCAATCTCCGTCACCCGGACGAATCGGAACGCCGCGAACGTTACTCACGCATTCTTGCAGAAAAACGTGCACGCGAAGGCTTTACTTATGAAGAAGCCAACGATAAAATGTTCGAACGCAACTACTTCGGTATGATGATGGTGGAGACAGGAGATGCGGATGCTTTCATCACCGGACTTTATACAAGATATAGCAATACGATCAAAGTGGCCAAAGAAGTAATCGGTATCCAACCGGGCTTCAAACACTTCGGAACAATGCATATCCTGAACTCCAAGAAAGGTACTTACTTCCTGGCAGACACACTGATTAACCGCCACCCGGATACGGAAACATTGATTGACATCGCTAAATTGTCTGATAAAACAGTTCGCTTCTTCAATCACACGCCGGTTATCTCAATGTTGTCATACTCCAACTTCGGTGCTGATACTGCAGGTAGCCCTGTGAAAGTGCACGAAGCTGTTGCCCACATGCAGGAAGAATATCCGGAACTGGCTATTGACGGTGAAATGCAGGTAAACTTTGCCATGAACCGCGAATTGCGTGATACCAAATATCCGTTTACCCGCCTGAAAGGAAAAGATGTAAATACATTGATTTTCCCGAACTTGAGTTCAGCAAACGCCGGTTACAAACTGTTGCAGGCAATGGACCCGGATACGGAATTCATCGGCCCTATCCAGATGGGATTAAACAAACCTATTCATTTCACCGATTTCGAAAGCTCTGTCCGCGACATTGTCAATATCACAGCTGTAGCCGTGATCGACGCCATCGTTGACAAAAAGAAAAGAGGAGGTAAATGAAACGTCCGTTATCCAAATCACAAATAGTTTGCATCAGCCTACTTTGGTTGGCGCTTTGCTATCTAGTTCTGACAAAAGCCGAACGAATTGACGGGATGACGGTGGTAATGCTTGGCATTTCGGCAGCATTAGTGTTTATTCCTGTCTATAAGTCGATCAAAAAGAACAAATAAATATCTTTTTTCCTATTTTTAATGCGATAAAATATCAAATTTGATGTTTTATCGCATTTTTCTTTATAAAATGTTTGCTAGTTCAATTTTTATCTTTACTTTTGCAACCGAAAATAAATATCCGATGTACCCATACGCAGATGTGCAAATCTGCTATATAGCACAAAAGCACATAGTCAAACGGTATATTAGCAAATTGTCAAATTAGCACTTTATTTATATCAACCAATTAAAGAAAAAAAAGATTATGAATGCAGCAAAGGTATTAGACGATCTGAAAAGAAGATTTCCCAATGAACCGGAGTATCATCAAGCAGTAGAAGAAGTACTTTCTACTATTGAAGAAGAATACAACAAACATCCGGAGTTTGATAAAGTAAACTTGATCGAACGTTTGTGTATTCCTGATAGAGTATATCAGTTCCGTGTGACTTGGATGGACGATAAAGGTAATATTCAGACCAATATGGGTTACCGTGTTCAGCATAACAACGCAATCGGCCCTTACAAAGGCGGTATCCGTTTCCACGCATCTGTGAACCTTTCTATCTTGAAGTTCCTTGCCTTTGAACAAACATTCAAAAACTCACTGACTACTCTGCCAATGGGTGGTGGTAAAGGTGGTTCTGACTTCTCTCCTCGTGGAAAGTCAAATGCTGAAGTAATGCGTTTCGTACAGGCATTCATGCTGGAACTGTGGCGTCACATCGGTCCTGAAACTGACGTTCCTGCTGGTGACATCGGTGTTGGTGGCCGCGAAGTAGGTTTCATGTTCGGTATGTATAAAAAACTGGCTCATGAATTTACCGGAACATTTACAGGTAAAGGCCGCGAATTCGGTGGTTCACTGATTCGTCCGGAAGCTACAGGTTACGGTAACATCTACTTCCTGATGGAAATGTTGAAGAGAAAAGGAACTGACTTGAAAGGTAAAGTTTGTCTGGTTTCTGGTTCTGGTAACGTTGCTCAATATACAATCGAAAAAGTAATCGAACTGGGTGGTAAAGTAGTTACTTGCTCTGACTCTGACGGTTATATCTACGATCCGGACGGTATCGACCGCGAAAAACTGGATTATATCATGGAACTGAAGAATCTGTACCGTGGCCGTATCCGTGAATACGCAGAAAAATATGGTTGCAAATATGTAGAAGGAGCTAAACCTTGGGGTGAAAAATGTGATATCGCTCTTCCTTCTGCTACTCAAAATGAATTGAACGGTGACCACGCTCGTCAGTTGGTAGCAAACGGTTGTATCGCTGTATCTGAAGGTGCTAACATGCCTTCTACTCCGGAAGCTATCAAAGTATTCCAGGATGCAAAAATCCTTTATGCTCCGGGTAAAGCTGCTAACGCCGGTGGTGTATCAGTATCAGGTCTTGAAATGACTCAAAACTCTATCAAATTAAGCTGGAGCGCTGAAGAAGTAGACGAAAAGCTGAAGAGTATTATGAAGAATATCCACGAAGCTTGCGTTCAGTACGGTACAGAAGCTGACGGATACGTAAACTATGTGAAGGGTGCTAACGTAGCCGGATTCATGAAGGTTGCTAAAGCAATGATGGCACAAGGTATCGTATAATCAGCAAAAGATATATAAGCTATAGTTTATTTAAAAGCTCCCGTCTTCCGTGAAGGAAGTGCGGGAGTTTTTTTATGCAATAAAAAGATGTACGCCCCCGGGTGTCAGCACAATAATCTTTGTAGAAAAATAAATAGCAGACAATACACACACAATTCATAGTTATTCTCTATCTTTAGATAGAAATTATCTGTTTGACAAGCGAGCAAAAGAAGCCTATCTTTGTTATATATTATAAACCCCGGATGAAAGAATAAAAGGAAACAGTCTGCTTATACTTGTATCCGACTAAAAAATCTATTTATGGAAAAGAAAAAACTTACTGCAGCGAACGGTCGTCCTATCGCTGACAATCAAAACTCGCAAACCGCAGGTCAACGCGGACCTGTAATGTTACAAGATCCCTGGCTTATAGAGAAACTTGCCCATTTTGATCGTGAAGTAATTCCTGAAAGACGTATGCACGCTAAAGGTTCGGGAGCTTACGGTACGTTTACTGTCACCCATGACATTACAAAGTACACCCGTGCTGCTATTTTCAGTAAAGTCGGAAAACAAACAGAATGTTTTGTCCGTTTCTCCACCGTAGCCGGAGAACGTGGAGCTGCTGATGCAGAACGTGACATCCGTGGTTTTGCTATGAAATTCTATACGGAAGAAGGTAACTGGGATTTGGTGGGTAACAACACTCCTGTATTCTTCTTACGTGATCCGCTTAAATTTCCGGATCTGAATCATGCCATCAAACGAGATCCGAAAACAAATATGCGTAGCCCGAACAGTAACTGGGACTTCTGGACGCTTTTACCGGAAGCATTACATCAAGTTACTATCACTATGAGTCCGCGTGGTATTCCTTATTCATATCGCCACATGCACGGATTCGGCAGTCATACTTATAGTTTTATCAATGCAGAAAATCAACGTATTTGGGTTAAATTCCATCTGCGTACCTTGCAGGGTATCAAGAATCTGACCGATCAAGAAGCAGAAGCAATAGTTGCTAAAGATCGCGAATCTCATCAACGTGATCTCTTCGAGAGCATCGAAAAGGGCGATTATCCGAAATGGTTATTCCAGATTCAGTTAATGACGGAGAAAGAAGCGGACAACTATCGTATCAACCCGTTTGACCTGACTAAAGTATGGCCGCACAAAGATTTCCCTCTACAAGATGTTGGTGTCCTTGAACTGAACCGCAACCCGGAAAATTATTTTGCTGAAGTGGAACAAGCTGCTTTCAACCCGATGAATATTGTAGACGGTATCGGTCTGTCTCCCGACAAAATGTTACAAGGTCGTTTATTCTCTTATGGCGATGCACAACGTTATCGTCTAGGAGTGAATGCAGAACAAATTCCGGTCAACAAACCTCGTTGTCCTTTCCACGCCTATCATCGTGACGGTGCTATGCGCGTAGACGGTAATTACGGTGCTACCAAAGGATATGAACCGAACAGTTACGGCGAATGGCAGGATTCTCCTGACATGAAAGAACCGCCACTCAAAGTTACCGGTGAAGTTTACAACTACAATGAACGGGAATATGACGACGATTATTATAGCCAACCAGGTGATTTATTCCGATTGATGCCGGCTGAAGAACAACAATTATTGTTTGAAAATACAGCTCGTGCCATGGGAGACTCCGAATTGTTTATCAAACAACGTCATGTGCGCAACTGCTACAAAGCTGATCCTGCGTATGGAACAGGAGTTGCCAAAGCACTGGGTATTGACTTGCAAGAGGCTTTGAAAGAGTAAAAAAAGACATTTTATTAGTAAAGCGACTGTCTCAAAATTTTAAGGCAGTCGCTTTTGTATAGTATTACCAACAAGCTAGAATTTTCTTTTAACATTCTTCTGAAATAGCCATTCAACTCTTTTAACTATCTTTGTCCCCTGTATAACCCCTTAATATTTATAACAGACTGATGAAACTAAAAAATTTATTCGCCGGAATGATACTATGTCTGGCAGTTGCTTCCTGCATTCAAGATGAAGCTCTAAACGTTGAAGCAGCTATAGACGGATGCAGTGGCAGTAATATCCAATTAGCTAACATTAATACTTACAGCAAAACTGTATCAATTTATGTGTCTAAATCCACAGATTTATCTGCATTAGAAATTAAATTCGAACTGCCTGATGGAGCTAATATCAATCCAGTTAATGCAATAGCAAATGACGATGCTCCCAAATATGATTTTTCAACTTCGAAAGTTCCCATTACATCTGAACAAACATTGGAACAATACCAACGTAAATTCAAGGTTACATCTGAAAGCGGTACTACAGAAGCTGTCTATACCATCACAGTCATCAAATCAGAACTTCCAACTGAATACCATTTTGAGAATATAGAAGACGGAAACAATAAGTTTCACATATTCTATGAATTCAATCAGCAAGAAGCAAAAATGTTGCAATGGGCAAGTGGAAATCCGGGCTTCCAGCTGACTGGGATGGCAAAATCACCGCTGGATTACCCAACAACACAGGATCAAGGATATATAGGTAAAGGAGTGAAACTGGAGACCAAAAGTACTGGAAGTTTTGGTACAGGAGTGGGGATGCCTATTGCAGCAGGAAACTTATTCATTGGTACATTTGAAGTAGGTAATGCACTAAAAGATGCAATGAAAGCAACCAAATTCGGCTTTCCATTTTTTAAGCACCCTACACGTCTCACTGGATATTTCAAGTTTCAACCAGGCACCGAATATACATCTGGGGTCGATAAAAGTGAAAATCCTCCAGTACCTGCAATAGATCATTCAATGAATGGTAAAGATAAGGGAGACATATACGCTATCCTATATGAAGCAGAAAATGTAGAGTTTTTCTTGGATGGCTATAATTCTTTAAGTTCTTCCACAATAGTATCTCTTGCAAGAATTTCACCGGATAAGATGGTAAAAACAAGCGATTGGACATTCTTTGATTTAGAGTTTATTCCTCAAAACAATAAAACAATTAATGATGACGATCTCGCTGCTGGTAAATATAAACTTGCCGTAGTATTTTCTTCCAGTATAGAAGGAGCTGCTTTCAAAGGATCAGTAGGAAGTACTTTGTGGATAGACGAAGTAAAAATCCACTGCGAAGAAGATGGAGAAAATAACGAATAACAAATTAAAAAGAAATTCATATATGAAAAAATACATATTGGCTAGTGTAGCTACACTCTTCTTTAGTATTAGTCAAATCAATGCACAATCATCAGAGCATAAAGGTCTATTATGGTCTTCCCTTCACGGATTAGATTACGAATTCAAAGCAGGTGTAAACATAGGTGGCACATCTCCCCTTCCTCTTCCTAAAGAAATCCGAAGTATCGAAAGCTACTCTCCCGGATTAGCAATCACTTTGGAAGGAAATATAACCAAATGGCTAGATACTACAAAAAAATGGGGAATTAGTTTAGGACTCCGCCTTGATAATAAAAACATGACTACCGAAGCTTTAGTAAAAAACTATGGAATGGAAATTTTCAACGAGACAGGTGGAAAGGTAGAAGGACTTTGGACAGGAGGAGTTAAAACCAAAGTAAAAATGTCTTTTTTAACAATACCGATCTTAGCCAATTATAAAATCAGTGACCGATGGAAATTGGTTGCAGGCCCTTATCTATCATATATGATGGAAGGAGACTTTTCTGGTCACGTTTATGAGGGGCATCTTCGCTCTCCAGATGCAACTGGGGACCGAGTAAACTTCACAGGTGACAATATCGCAACTTATGACTTTTCTAGTGATCTACGCAAATTCCAATGGGGACTACAAGTAGGAGGAGAATGGAAAGCCTACAAACATTTAAACGTACATGCTGATTTAACATGGGGATTGAATGATATCTTTAAAAAAGACTTTAAAACAATCTCATTCGCTATGTATCCTATCTACTTGAATGTAGGATTTGGGTATGCATTCTAAAACAATAATGCAGCGACGAAGAATCATATATCATTAAAATTCTTTTTCGCCTATATAAAACAAGAATCATATATAACAGGTCATCTCATTTTCTATTGAGATGATCTGTTTTTCTTTCAATAGTTTTCGTTTCATATACCTTTCATAAATCAAATGATAATAAGCTAGATTTCTTAATAAAAATACACCCTCATTACAATAATGTAATGAGGGCGTTTATTTGAAAAGAAAGTTTATATATACTCTCTTTAAGAACCTACTATATTCTATTTTTCAAATGTTATTTTCAGATCATCAAGCATTAAAGTACTATTCGGAGCTCCTTCATAAGCATCACCTTTTTTACTAGACGTACAAATAAATGCAATTTTATATTCTGTTGAAGCATTATAAGTTTTTCCATTTACTTCGCTAAAATCTAAGTCAAAATGCACCCATCCATTAGTCGCAACGCCACTTTGAATACCCGCACGCATAACAATAGCATCACTAGTATTCACTGTCTCTCCATCCAATGTAATATCATTACTATCCTTATCTTTTGCTTCATATAAAATAGCATAAATATCACACTCATCAACAGCTCCTTCTACTACTTTATAGTCTTTATCATAATAAACTTCCCCTGGAGTATATTTATACCATCCTGAAAACTTCAATGGTTTAGATGTACAAGCTATTCCAAACTTTGTTGATTTTAAGGGCTTTGATGCATTCAACTCAAATTTACCGGAAAACAAACTACCAGCAGTTATATTAGGAGCCATATTAGCCATTATCCCACCTATAAATCCACCATATTGTTTTAAGTCAGCTTTAGCTTGAGCTAAACTCACTGTTTGCAAACAAGCAGCCCGTTGCCCCTGTTTAACATCTTCCGTATTATAAGTAACACAATAAGGAGGAACAACTACATCAGGATTATCCTTAGCAATTCCTTCTAAAGAACTATATACAATAGAACTACCACCATTAGTAGAAGCATAGGAACCTGCTGGAGTATAATAACCATAAGTTTTATCCTGTATCCAATTTTCAAAATCCAATGCTAATTCTTTAAAAGATATAGATGCTGTATATGTAACAGTTGTACCATCTTCAGCCGTCACAGTATATTGTACAGGAGAATTAAAATCTTGTACAGCTCCACTTTCAGGTGATACAACAGCTTTCTCATTAGAGAGAGCAATAGTAGGGACCAAAATTCTTAAATGCTCCGCTTTTGCAGTATCAGCTACTACAAAAGTTATGGTCTTAGCATTTTCATCAATAACAGGTTCTCCTAACACTAAAGAATCCACTTCTGCAACATTCCTGTCAAAAATAAAACTACTAATCTTTGCTTCACTACTTTCCGAACCTGCCAATTTCGCACCTACATACTCTACACGTACTTTCATAGTTCCACCGTTTACATCCACTTTTATAGTCAAATTCAGATTGCTGCCTGATACAACCCCAGATACAGATACAGCACATTCCCCTACTACTAAAGAAAGATTCTCATTGCCGCTAAATGAATAATTATTGTTATCTATAACCACCGGACAATTTTCAACAGCCAAATCTCCAATAGTAACATTCTCTGCACCAATTGTTATCACAAAATTTTTCAATTCCAAACCTACAGCTGTATCAGATGTTCTTTTGATTGTTATCTTTTGCAACATATTTTCGGCTACAGGTACATCACCAGTTTCTAACTCATAAAACACATTCATTGAGCCTTTGTAATTTCCAACAATCTCATTATCAATAATTCCTGGTAATTCAGAGTTTTTGTTATCGTCATCACTACAAGACGTAAACAATGTCGCAGTACACAATACTGCAAACAGATAATAAAATAATTTCTTTTTCATTTCTAAATTCTCTTTTTAATTAATAAAAGCAAATGCGCGATATACCATCGCACAGATGCCAAAATTTCACAGTTGCAAAGTAAATACTATTTCAACATCTTCACAAGGTCTATTTTTCTTGTTTCTGTCCTATTTTTAAAGGAATATACCCAAAGCACCTTGTTATATACCATTTTTCAAGTCAAAATTATAATTTAAGAAAGGAAAGAGAGTCTATTTCCCTAAATTTATATACCTTTGTAATAAGAATCAGTAGTTGAATTAGAATAAAAACGGTGCAGAAACAAGTCGAAGTTATCGCCTCTACTATAAAGTTGAAAAGTATAAAAACATCTGCCATTTGCAACAAAACAGATATAACATATTAATAAACGGATTGTTGAAGCGTTGCAGATACCTGTTGCAGATAGATAGCAGATAAAGTATCTGCAACACATTATATTACTGGCGAAAAGTATATAGCTTCTTAATCGAAAGCCTATGAGTAGACTTCGGTTTCCCTACGTGGGAACTGTGGTGTCCCGCCTTGGAAACTGCAGTTTCCTGCCTTAGAAACTGGAATTTCCAACCGCAGAAACTAGAGTTTCCTGCCTGGGAACAACGGATAGCGTGTTGCAGAAACTTCTGGAACCTATGGAAAATAGATTTTATGCATGATTGATTCCATGTTGCAGATACTTCATCTGCCACCTATCTGCAACAGGTATCTGCAACGCCATAAGAGAATGAATATCAATATGTTATATTCAATTTGTTGCAGATGGCAGATGTTTTTATATTTTCAACTTTATGGTAGCGTTAGCTTTTAAGTAAATAGATATACGAAACATGGAAGAATTACCCAAAATAGACTTACCAGAAGAATGGCTTATAGGTACAGGAGTTAACAAAGAATTGCTCAATTTATATACAAACTTTCCCTGTCGGTTGAAATCGGAGATATTCGTATTATGTATGGATGGAGAAATTGAGGCTTCAGTCAATCTAAACCGTATCACGGTACGGGCTAACGATTTTGTTACTATCATGCCGGGAAGCATTCTTCAAATACACAGTGTAAGCGGAGAACCCATACTTTATTTCGGAGGATTCTCATCAAAATACATAGAACAAGCCAATTTAACCCCTTCATCTATCAATACTTTATTTATAACGATAGGAAGACCTGTCATTTCATTAAAACCGGAAGGAACCAAATTATTAGCGGAATACTTTCAATTCTTGATAAAATTATACGCCTTTTTCAATGAATCAACCCGTAAAAGCATTACTCCGCACCTGTACAACAATATACACGCAGGAATAGCTGCCATGTATAACACCCAACTACAAAACACCAAAGAATATTTATCTAAAGGTGAACTAATCTACAAAAATTTCACTCAACTGGTGATGCAGAATTACAATCATACTCGAAATGTAGCATGGTACGCCGAGAAACTCAAGATCTCAAATATCCATCTGTGTACTACAGTTAAGAAAGTCACTGGGAATACATGTGCAGAAATCATTGCACACATGGTCATCATGGATGCCAAATCACAATTAAAGTCCACCCATCTTTCCATTCAAGAAATTTCTAATTCACTCAATTTTGCCAACACATCGTTTTTTGGCAAATACTTTAAACGATATGTCGGCATGAGCCCATTAACCTATAGAAATAACGGATAAATAGAATAAACCATACACCACCTTAAGCCTCCGGCATCAAGACTACTCCCAGCTTCTTCTTACCGTCCATCTTGACTACCACAGGCTTTTCAAAGCGAACGTGACGGAGATAGTTCGTTTCCTGCACTGCCGGTTGCGCATTGAGGAAATCCTGATTATACACTCCATCATTCATAAAGGCGTTGATCGTGAAATACCCTACCCCGAAAGAAGTCAGATTCTGGAAAAAGTGTGTCCCCTGACTGGGATCTACCCGGTAATTAGTCAGACCGGCTTCCACAATCACACGGGCAGCTGAAATATGAGGCCACTTCACCGGAATACCAAGCCATGCATCACTGCTTCCCCAGCGTCCCGGACCAACCAATATATAGTTCTTTCCTTCGTTCAGGAACTGTTGATTGATCTTTTCTATCTCCCAAGCAATCGTCTGATTATTGGAGGCACTATAATTGTCCGTTTTTACATAAACCACATCATATACCTCATTCATAATGCCGTGTCCCAATGAATTATACGAACGGAGAATCACATTCTCATCAGGAATCTCGTTCAAATCTTCGTCCAGCATTTCTTTGCTGTCTACGATAGGACGAATCTGCAATAGATAGAAAGTTCCGGATTTATCATGTTCGCGACTTAACGTTGCAGCAAATTCAATTTCAACCGGACGGCGCATCTCCTGTTCACCATATTTCAATACTAACTGCAGAATACGAGCTAACGGAAAAACATCATGTTGCAGGATATTAGCAAAAGTAATCACCTTACGTCCTCCCGGATATAAACCATCACGAATGATCTGATCGTACGGATCGTAGGTAGAAGCAATATAACGCAGAGCACCGTCACTTTCCGCCTCTTTGACATGAAGTTTCAGCAAATTAAAACCATCGTCGATAGAAAAATCATGTCCAGCATTTTTCAAATCCAATGCATAGAAACGGGTTTGAGTCTCCTTGAGAGCAATTTCCATTTCGCTGGTCTGTAACACCTGATTAGGATGATAAGGAGAAAAACGAAGGGTCATACCACCGTCAACAATATATTTCCCTAATCCCAAAGCCAGATTCACCGTTCCCTCTTCTGCTTTTTCATCTCCTAACGGATAATAATTGAGCGAGCGTGCCACACCGGACATGGAAGGATAATAACGGTCACCATACTGATTGCCAACTACTTCCTGTAAGATAACAGCCATTTTCTCCTGATCGATTACATTCGACGTAGCTTGCATATACGCTTTGCTGTCACGGAAATAAACCGAAGCATACACCCCTTTGATGGCATCGGAAAGCATCCGCAACATTTCATAGCGGTCGTCCAGATAAGGAATCATGTAAGTGTTGTAAATTCCGGCAAACGGTTGATAGTGAGAATCCTCCAACAAGGAAGAAGACCGAATGGCAATCGGAGACTTCACGACATCGAAGAAAGTGAAAAAGTCCTCTATCAACCGGTCCGGCAACTTTGCCTTCAGGAAATATTTTAAAATCGTGGCATCATCCGCATCCGACAACGCAATCTGATACAAGTTGTTGGTGTCCATGAACTCATCAAAAACATCCGTACAAAGCACCACTGTTTTCGGAATAGCAATACGCGCATTTTCAAACTCGTCAAACTCCGGATGGCGCTTCACCATATTATCAATAAATGCCAGTCCACGCCCTTTTCCTCCGAGAGAGCCATCCCCAATACGGGCAAAGTTAGAATAACGGTCGAAGCGGTCGCGCTTAAAGACCGCCACGACTCCCTGGTTCTTCATCTTACGATACTTCACAATCGCCTCAAAGATGATTTTACGGTGAGCATCCACATCCTGAAGACTATTCCAGGTTATCGGTTTCAAAAATTCAGCCACCGGGAACATGGCACGTGAATAAAACCAACGCGACACGTGATTCCTGCTGATATGATATAAGAAAGATTCCGCAGGTACGGCAAAAAGAATGTTTTGCAGCTCCTTCAAATTCCGGACGCGGGCAATCTCCTCCCCGGTATCCGGATTGCGGAAAATAAAATCACCAAAACCAAAATTATCGGAGACGATACGGCGCAAATCAACGTCCATCTTCTTGGAGTTCTTATCGATAAAGCTGGCACCATACTTGGCTGCATAAGACGAATTTTCAGATTCGGAAGACTGAATAATCAAAGGAACAAACGGATCATTCTTACGTATCTCCGCACACAGCTTGATACCTGCCAGACCGTCTTTCTCTCCCCGTTCCACTTTCGGGAAACGGACGTCAGTGATTACCCCCAATATATTATTCTGATACTTATGATAGATCTCCATCGCCTCCTGATACGTACGTGCCAACACTATTTTAGGACGTCCGCGCATACGGAGCGTACGCTGGTGTGCATTCAAGGCTTCGGTAGAGAATTCCTGACTCTGCTTCAACACGAACTTATACAGATTCGGCAAAATGGAAGAATAGAAACGAATGCCATCTTCCACCAAAAGAATCAGCTGCACACCGACCTCCTGTACATCGTGTTCCAGATTCATCTTGTCCTCTATCAACTTAATGATAGACACCAACAGGTCGGTATTACCCAACCAGCAGAACACATATTCGAACGCACTTAAATCTTCATTGATAATCCGTTTGGTAATACCATGGCTAAAAGGAGTCAGTATGACGATAGGAATATGCTCGTATTTCTCTTTGATGTGACGGCCGATATCGAAACTGTCATTATCCCCCGTGCTCGGCATACAAATCACCAGGTCGAACGACATATTTTCCAACTGTGACAATGCTTCCTCCTCCGTAGATACCTGCGAGAAACGAGGCGGATAACGCAGAGACAAAGAAGTGTATTCATTGAAAATCTTCTCATCAATGCGCCCGTCATCCTCCAACATGAAAGCATCGTAAGGATTAGCGATTAATAACACGTTAAAAATCCGCCTTGTCATCAAGTTAGCGAATTGTGTATCTTTGAAGTAAAGCTGGTTTAATTTATATTTACTAAGCATAAAGTCATTCTCCTTTCTTATTTCAAATCGTCTATCTGCAGAATCACATTTTGCAAAGTTAATTCTTTAAATCTCATTTTCCACCATCTTCTTTATAAAGTTTACTTGTTTATCTCTTATTATTTTGTAGATTTGTAACTTTAAGTTTATTCAAAAAGACTTTTTATTCACATGAAAAAAGTAACTTTATTAATGAGTGGAATCATGGTGATGTCATGCGCTCCCCAACAGAAAAAGCTAGTCTACCCCGAGACGGCAAAGGTAGACACCGTAGACGTGTACTTCGGTACACAAGTTCCCGACCCTTACAGATGGCTGGAAAATGACACCAGTGCAGCTACTACTGCCTGGGTAGAAGCACAAAACAAAGTAACGAATGAGTATCTAAGTCAGATTCCATTCCGGGAAAACTTGTTGAAACGATTGACCACACTGGCCGATTACGAGAAGATCAGTGCGCCAATCAAGAAACATGGCAAATATTACTTCAGTAAAAATGATGGCCTGCAAAACCAGAGTGTATTCTACGTACAGGATTCACTGGACGGCGAGCCTCGCGTTTTCCTCGACCCGAACAAGCTCTCGGACGATGGCACAGTGGCACTGACCGGTCTTTACTTCTCAAACGACGGCAAATATACCGCTTACAGTATCTCACGCAGCGGATCGGATTGGTCTGAAATATTTGTCATGGACACTGAAAGTGGCAAGTTATTGGAAGACCACATCGAATGGGCCAAATTTACCGGTGCCGCCTGGCAGGGAGACGGCTTCTACTACAGCGCCTACGATGCTCCCGCCAAAGGAAAAGAATTCTCCAACGTAAACGAAAAGCACAAAATCTATTATCACAAAATAGGTGAACCGCAATCGAAAGATAAACTGATTTATCAGAATCCGGCTTATCCGAAACGTTTCTATACAGCCAGCACCAGCGAAGACGAACGTATTCTCTTCCTCACAGAATCCGGTGCCGGAAGAGGCAACAACTTATTTATAAGGGACCTGAAAAAGCCGAATTCTCCTTTTATCCAACTGACTACCGACCTCGACTACCAATACTACCCGATTGAAGTGATCGGCGATCAGATGTATATTTATACTAACTATGGCGCACCGAAAAACCGGATCATGGTAGCCGACATCAACCGTCCGAAACTGGAGGACTGGAAAGAACTCGTTCCCGAATCGGAAGCCGTTCTTTCAAACGCAGAAGTGATCGGTGGCAAACTGTTCCTTACTTACGACAAAGATGCTTCGAACCATGCATACGTTTACGGCCTCGACGGCAAACAAATTCAGGAGATTCAACTGCCGTCACTCGGTTCCGTAGGCTTTAGCGGCAACAAAGACGATAAAGAATGTTTCTTCGGATTTACTTCATTCACCATTCCGGGTGCCACTTACAAATATGATATGGACCAGAACACCTACGAACTATACCGTGCACCGAAAGTACAGTTCAACTCGGATGATTTTGTGACGGAACAAGTATTCTTTGCCAGCAAAGACGGTGTAAAAGTCCCGATGTTCCTTACCTATAAGAAAGATCTGAAGAAAGACGGCAAAAATCCTGTATTCCTCTACGGATACGGTGGTTTCGGCATCAGCCTCAACCCGGGTTTCAGTGCAATGCGCATCCCATTCCTCGAAAATGGCGGTATCTACGCACAAGTCAACCTGCGTGGTGGCAGCGAATACGGTGAAGACTGGCACGTAGCCGGAACTAAGATGCAGAAGCAGAATGTATTCGACGACTTCATCTCTGCTGCCGAATATCTTATCAACGAAAAATATACGAATAAAGACAAAATCGCCATTGTAGGTGGCTCCAACGGTGGTCTGCTGGTAGGTGCCTGCATGACACAGCGTCCGGACCTGTTCCGTGTAGCAATTCCGCAGGTAGGCGTGATGGATATGCTTCGCTATCATAAATTTACTATCGGTTGGAACTGGGCAAGCGATTACGGAACAAGCGAAGACAGCAAAGAAATGTTTGAATACCTCAAAGGCTATTCTCCATTGCACAACCTGAAACCGGGCACAAAATATCCGGCAACACTGGTAACCACTGCCGACCATGACGACCGTGTGGTTCCCGCCCATTCATTCAAGTTTGCCGCTACGCTGCAAGCAGACAACGACGGTACAAACCCGACACTGATCCGCATCGACAGCAAAGCAGGTCACGGTGCAGGCAAACCGATGGCAAAAGTACTTGAAGAACAAGCAGACATCTACGGTTTCATCATGTACAATTTGAACATGAAGCCGGATTTTAAGAAGTAAAAAGTACAAAGTATTAAATTCAGGTATCAAGTATTAAGTATTAGCACTGAATACTTGATACCTAATGCTTTCTCTACTATCATTTTATCATTATTTAATCAAAATAATGGCGTAAAATCAATCACATCTGAAAAATTTTCCTATATTTGCAGTGAGTTAGTTGACATTTTATCAGAATTAACCTTTTAAAATATAGTATCATGAACATCCAGAAAATCATGTCCTCTTTGGAGGCTAAGCATCCCGGTGAATCTGAATATCTTCAGGCAGTGAAGGAAGTTCTTCTTTCTATCGAAGATATATACAATCAACATCCTGAATTTGAAAAAGCTAAAATCATAGAAAGATTGGTAGAACCTGACCGTATCTTCACTTTCCGTGTGACATGGGTGGACGATAGAGGCGAGGTACAGACCAATCTCGGCTATCGTGTACAATTCAATAATGCGATAGGCCCATATAAAGGTGGTATCCGTTTTCATGCATCCGTTAATCTTTCCATTTTGAAGTTCCTCGGTTTCGAACAAACATTCAAGAATGCACTGACTACCCTGCCTATGGGTGGCGGTAAAGGCGGTTCCGATTTCTCTCCACGCGGTAAGAGTGATGCTGAAATCATGCGTTTCTGCCAGGCATTTATGCTGGAGTTGTGGCGTCATCTCGGACCGGACATGGATGTGCCTGCCGGTGACATTGGTGTAGGAGGACGTGAAGTGGGCTATATGTTCGGTATGTACAAAAAACTGACTCGTGAATTTACCGGTACATTCACCGGCAAAGGATTGGAATTCGGCGGTTCATTGATTCGTCCGGAAGCTACTGGTTTCGGAGGACTGTATTTTGTCAACCAGATGCTTCAGGCAAAAGGGATCGATATAAAAGGTAAGACAGTGGCAATCTCCGGTTTCGGAAACGTTGCCTGGGGAGCAGCTACTAAAGCTACCGAACTGGGTGCAAAAGTGATTACGATTTCCGGTCCGGACGGATATATCTACGATCCGGATGGTATCAGTAGTGAAAAAATTGACTATATGCTCGAACTTCGTTCTTCGGGTAACGATATTGTGGCTCCTTATGTCGAACAGTATCCGAACGCAACCTTCGTAGAAGGAAAACGCCCGTGGGAAGTGAAAGCAGACATCGCACTTCCTTGCGCCACCCAGAACGAATTAAATGGAGAAGATGCTCAAAATCTCATAAAAAATGACGTACTTTGCGTCGGAGAAATTTCCAACATGGGATGTACCCCTGAAGCTATCGATCTTTTCATTGAACATAAGACGATGTATGCTCCCGGTAAAGCGGTCAACGCAGGTGGTGTAACCACTTCCGGTCTGGAAATGTCTCAAAACGCAATGCACCTTAGCTGGAGTGCCGCCGAAGTGGACGAAAAACTCCATGCAATCATGCACGGCATCCATGCACAATGCGTGAAATACGGCACGGAACCCGACGGATACATTAATTATGTGAAGGGTGCCAACATTGCCGGATTTATGAAAGTAGCTCACGCAATGATGGGACAAGGCGTTATTTAAGGACTTTGTTTAGTTGTATTTGTATTTGTGGTTTGCGCTGCTCGTCTCCTGTGACAGGACGCGGGTAGCGCTATTTTTTTGAGATTAACATTATTTTCGCTGGAATTAATTATCTTTGTAGCATGATAGGTTAAATAATAGTTTGTGAATTTGTTATATGCGATAAACAACTCACAACTAATAATTTACCATTATTGGTTTTGTAATTAATAATCAAGTAATAAATAAAAAATGCTACAACCCGAATTGAAATTTCGCCGTGACAAAATTCGCAGTCTGATGGTGTCGCAGGGCATTGACGCCGCACTTATCACGTGTAATGCAAATTTAATTTACACGTATGGCTGTGTAGTCAGTGGCTATCTTTACCTCCCCCTTCATTCGCCTGCACTATTATTTTTTAAACGTCCTAATAACATCACAGGAGAGCACTCATTCTCTATCCGCAAACCGGAACAAATTGTTGATCTGCTGAAAGAACAAGGATTACCGATGCCAACCAAACTGATGTTAGAAGGTGACGAACTTCCTTATACGGAATATTGTCGTCTAGCCGGTCTCTTCCCGGAAGCGGAAGTGGTAAATGGTACCCCGTTGATTCGCCAGGCACGCAGCGTGAAAACACCTGTAGAAATTGAAATGTTCCGCCGCTCCGGCATTGCTCATGCAAAGGCTTATGAGCAGATTCCTGGTGTTTATCGTCCCGGTATGACGGACATTGAATTTTCCATCGAAATAGAACGCCTGATGCGTCTGCAAGGTTGCCTCGGAATTTTCCGGGTATTCGGACGCAGTATGGAAATATTCATGGGTAGCGTACTGACCGGAGATAATGCCGGTTACCCCTCTCCTTATGATTTTGCCTTAGGCGGTCAGGGACTTGATCCTGCCTTGCCGGGAGGAGCAAATAAAACTCCGTTAAAAGAGGGACAAAGCGTTATGGTGGACTTAGGTGGCAACTTCAACGGTTACATGAACGATATGAGCCGTGTATTCTCCATCGGCAAACTGCCCGAAGAAGCTTACACCGCCCATCAGGTTTGTCTGGATATCCAAGAAAAAATTGCTTCCATTGCCAGACCGGGTATTGCCTGTGAAGTGCTTTACGACACAGCAGTCGAAGTGGTCAAAGCAGCCGGATTTGCCGACAAATTTATGGGAACAGGACAACAAGCCAAATTTATCGGTCACGGCATCGGGCTTGAAATTAACGAAGCTCCGGTACTGGCTCCCCGCATAAAGCAACAATTAGAACCGGGTATGGTCTTTGCCCTCGAACCGAAAATCGTTATTCCGAGTGTAGGTCCCGTAGGTATCGAGAACTCTTGGGTAGTGACCAACGAAGGAATAGAAAAACTGACGAACTGCAATGAAGAAATCATTGAATTAAGTTAAACAGACGATGAAAAAGATGTGTCCGGCAAAGAACAGGCACATCTTTTTCTACTAATAATAACACACTTAACCCCCAAAACCAATGAAACAACCTTTCATTCTAACCCTTGTATCCTCTGTTGCCTGTGCTGCAACAGCCGCCAATAAAGCACCGGAAAACACCACACCGACAAAGTCAAAAACACCCAACGTTGTATTTATCTACGCCGACGATCTCGGCTACGGCGATCTGGAATGTTACGGAGCTAAAAACGTACAGACACCCAACGTCAACCGACTGGCAAAATCGGGAATCCTTTTCACCAATGCTCATGCAACAGCCGCCACCAGCACCCCTTCCCGCTACTCCATGCTAACCGGAGAATACGCATGGCGCAAAGAAGGAACGGATGTAGCGGCAGGAAATGCCGGAATGATTATCCGTCCCGAACAATACACCATGGCAGATATGTTCAAAAGTGTCGGTTACACCACTGCCGCAGTAGGCAAATGGCATCTGGGACTCGGAGATCAAACCGCCACTCAAGACTGGAATGCTCCGTTACCGTGCGCACTGGGCGATTTAGGTTTCGACTATCATTACATTATGGCAGCCACAGCCGACCGTGTACCCTGTGTATACATCGAAAACGGGAAAGTAGCCAACTATGATCCGAGTGCTCCCATCGAAGTCAGTTATCAAAAGAACTTCGAGGGTGAACCTACCGGAAAAAGTAATCCTGAATTACTTTATAACCTCAAGCCAAGTCACGGTCACGACATGTCGATCGTTAATGGAATTTCACGCATCGGTTTTATGAAAGGCGGTGGAAAGGCGCTCTGGAAAGACGAAAACATTGCTGATTCACTTACCACACACGCCATTCAATTCATCGAGGAAAACCAAAACAAACCTTTCTTTCTCTACTTTGCCACCAATGACGTACATGTGCCCCGCTTTCCTCACGACCGTTTCAGAGGAAAAAATCCGATGGGATTAAGAGGCGATGCTATCGTACAGTTCGATTATTGTGTCGGTAAAATCCTGAATACACTCGAAAAACTGGGATTAAGAGAAAATACACTCATTATTCTTTCAAGTGACAACGGCCCGGTAGTAGACGACGGATACGATGACAAAGCAGAAGAACTACTCAACGGTCATAGTCCTGCGGGACCACTACGGGGCAACAAATATAGTGCCTTTGAAGGAGGAACCCGTATTCCTGCCATCGTCAGCTGGCCTGCAGGAGTAAAAAAAGGAATGACTTCAGACTTATTGGTTTCACAAGTGGACTGGCTCGCCTCTCTCGCTTCCCTGACCGGAGCTACGATGCCTAAGAATACCGCACCGGATAGTTACAACTATCTGGGAAGTTGGCTGGGTAAAGAAAAGACAGACCGCCCGTGGGTAATAGAGCAGGCTTCTAATCACACGCTTTCTGTCCGCACCAAAGACTGGAAATACATCGAACCGAATGACGGACCGAAAATGATTCAATGGGGACCGAAGATAGAAACCGGAAACTCTAAAGAACCCCAGCTTTATAAGATGAAAGAAGTGAAAGAGGTAACCAACTATGCAAAGAATATGCCGGAGAAAGTGGCAGAACTGCAAAGTATCCTTCAAAGCGTACGCGAAGGAAAGGACTTAATCGGGAAATAATTCCAGATATGAAACACTGAAACGCTTTTATTTTAATGACAACAATATCATGAATTATCAATCAATCCCGTTGATAGGCAGTGCCCTGCTCCTATCTACCCTATCTGCCAACGGACAGAAAAAAAATACCCAGCCCAATATCCTCTTCATCCTTTGTGACGATATGGGATATGGAGACTTAGGATGCTACGGTCAACCATTTATCCGTACCCCTCATATAGACGCCATGGCCGGTGAAGGAATGCGTTTTACGCAAGCATACGCAGGAAGTCCCGTCAGCGCCCCTTCCAGAGCTTCATTCATGACAGGACAACATTCAGGCCATTGTGAAGTACGAGGTAACAAGGAGTACTGGAAAAATGCACCGATCGTGGAATATGGACAGAATAAAGAATACTCAATAGTGGGGCAACACCCTTATGATCCCGACCACGTAATCCTGCCGGAGATAATGAAAGATAACGGCTATACCACAGGTATGTTCGGTAAATGGGCCGGAGGTTACGAAGGTTCCTGTTCCACTCCCGACAAACGGGGGATAGACGAATACTACGGTTATATCTGTCAGTTTCAGGCTCATCTTTATTATCCCAATTTCCTGAACCGTTATAGTAAAGCGTTGGGTGACACCGGAGTGGTACGTGTAGTGATGGATGAAAACATCCAATATCCGATGTATGGTCCCGACTACCTGAAACGTCCGCAATATTCGGCCGACATGATTCACCAGAAAGCATTGGAGTGGCTGGATCAGCAAGACGGCAAACAACCGTTTTTCGGCGTATTGACTTACACCTTACCTCATGCGGAACTCGTTCAGCCGGAAGATTCTATCCTGAATGAATACAAAGCTAAATTCAACCCGGATAAAGAATTTAAGGGAAGCGAAGGCTCACGATACAACGCCATCACGCATACACACGCCCAATTTGCCGGAATGATTACCCGCCTGGACTATTACGTGGGCGAAGTTTTGAAAAAACTGAAAGAAAAAGGACTGGACGAAAACACATTGGTTATTTTCTCCAGTGACAACGGCCCTCACGAGGAAGGCGGAGCTGATCCTACTTTCTTCGGCAGAGACGGAAAACTACGCGGACTGAAACGTCAATGTCACGAAGGAGGAATACGTATTCCATTTATCGCCCGTTGGCCGGGACACATACCTACAGGCGAAGTAAACGATCACATCTGTGCATTTTATGATTTAATGCCGACGTTCTGCGAAGTTATCGGTATCAAAGACTACGAAAAGAAATACCGCAATAAGGAAAAAGAAGTCGATTATTTCGATGGGATTTCTTTCGCTCCTACACTGCTGGGTAAAAATAAGCAAAAGAAACATGACTTTCTGTATTGGGAGTTTGATGAAACAGACCAGATTGCCGTACGCATGGATGATTGGAAAATGGTAGTGAAAAAAGGAACACCGTTCCTCTATAATCTAAAAACAGATATTCATGAGGATCATGACATAACACTCCAACATCCGGATATCGTGGAAAAGATGAAGGCTATCATCTTTGAACAACATACTCCGAATCCTCATTTTTCGGTGACGTTGCCCAAACGGTAAACGCACGGATAAAGAAACAATGAGTAATCAGCAATTGGAAAGCAAGTTATCATTCATTCCGATGTGGTTTTGAGGAAAATACAGATTTTCGAAACTCCATCCAATAGAATGATTATATTTGCATTTTGATTATAAGTAATAAATTACGAACCACTAATCAGTAAACAATGAAATTCAGCAATGTAAGATTATTAGTAAACGACTTCGCCAAATGCTTCAAATTCTACACCGAACAACTCGGATTGGAACCAGCCTGGGGAGATGCAACCAGCGGCTACGCCAGCTTTAAAGTAGCCGACGGAATAGAAGGCTTAGCCCTTTTTGTATCCGACTGGATGGCACCTTCAGCAGGCAATGCAGATAAGCAGCAACCTGTTGGGATGCGCGAAAAATCAATGATCTCCTTCAGTGTAGATAACGTAGACGAAACCTTTGCCGCTCTAAAAGCAAAAGGCGTGACATTTATTAATGAACCTACAGATATGTCCGATTGGGGGATGCGTACCGTGTACCTGCGCGATCCCGAAGAAAATCTGATAGAACTCTTTACTCCTCTGTCACGGGAGCAATATAGCCAGGAACTCCTCGAAGAAGATAAGAAATTTCAATAAGAGATATTGCTAACAGAAACGTGCCCATACAAGTGAGCCGGAAAAGACATTCAATAAGCCCCATAGTGACATCACTATGGGGCTTATACGTTCACTTGGCATCCCACTCAATACTGCCTTGTTTTACTCCAATTCAACTACTGATTCGCATAAATCAGTGTCTGAATACTATAGGATTACGATGCCTGATTTTATATATGTTCCGTCCTTCTATCAGCGAATAGGCGTCATTCCCATCTTCTTTGCCCGTTCCAGCATGAAAGCATGAGCCGCCTCATATTCATTCGGAATCACTCCATCCAAGATTGCATCTTTGATAGCACTCTTCAAGACTCCGACCTCACGACAAGGTTCCAAGCCGAAAATCTCCATAATTTCTTCTCCGCTCACAGGTGGCTGGAAATTACGGACACGGTCTTTCTCTTCCAAATCCTTCAGTTTCTGTCGAACCAACTGGAAGTTATTCAGGAAACGCTGTTTACGTTCCATATTCTTGGAAGTAATATCCGCTTCGCAAAGCATCATCAAGTCGTCAATGTCATCACCCGCTTCAAAGAGCAGACGACGTACAGCCGAGTCTGTCACGACATCATCCGCGATAACGATCGGGCGCATGTGCAGGCTGACCAGCTTTTGTACATACTTCATCTTCTCATTCATCGGCAACTTCATCTTGCGGAAGATATGCGGAATCATCTTTTCACCGATAAAGTTATGATTATGGAACGTCCATCCCGCTTTAGGCTCCCAACGTTTCGTGGCAGGTTTGGCAATGTCGTGCAACAAAGCAGCCCAACGCAGCCAAAGGTTATCAGTCTTCTTGCTGATATTATCCAGCACTTCCAACGTATGATAAAAATTATCCTTATGGGAACGTCCGTTCCGTGTTTCCACACCCTGCAAGGCGGCAAATTCCGGAAAAATCAACGGCAGCAAACCGCTACGCTCCAAATCAATAAATCCTTTTGAGGGGATTGGAGAAAGAATAATCTTATTCAATTCGTCCGCAATACGTTCACGGGATATAATTTCAATCCGTTCCTTATTCCGGCAAAGCGATTCGAAAGTATCATCGTCAATGTAAAAACCCAATTGCGTAGCAAAACGGATGCAACGCATCATGCGCAAGGGATCATCGCTGAAAGTAATATCCGGGTCGAGGGGAGTGCGGATTGTCTTTTCCTTCATATCCTCCAAACCTCCAAACGGATCTACCAATTCACCAAAACGTGCTTTATTGAGACATACGGCCAGAGCATTGATCGTGAAATCGCGACGATTCTGATCGTCTTCCAGCGTGCCGTCTTCAACAATAGGTTTACGCGAATCCCGTTGATAAGATTCTTTACGTGCACCAACAAACTCTACTTCCGTGCCTCTATATTTTACTTGTGCTGTTCCGAAATTCTTGAAAACAGAAACATGAGCACCACGTCCCAACTGTTTTCCAAGGGCTTCCGCCATTGCAATTCCACTTCCTACAACTACTACATCTATATCTTTAGAGGGACGTTGCAGAAAAATATCACGAACATAACCACCTACCACATAACACTCCATACCGAGTGTATCAGCCGTTTCGGCTATCTGTCCGAAGATGGGTTCGCTAAAATGCTGCTTCAATTCCTCTTGAGTCAACTCTATCATTCTTTTTAGTTATAAGTTTTGAGGGGACAAAATTACAAAAATAAGGGATATATTTGTATTTTTGCCGCTAATAAAACCAGTAAATAGAATTTGTGATGAAAAAACTGATTATCCTCTTTTGTGGTACGCTGGCATTAGCTGCCTGCGGAAATGGCCTTGAGAAAAAAGCCAATGAAAAACTGATGGTTGCCAAGGCTGCCTACGAACGTGGCGACTATGAAGAAGCTAAGTTACAAATTGACAGTATCAAGATTCTCTATCCCAAAGCGTTCGAAGCACGTAAGGCGGGACAGGCACTGATGCTCGATGTTGAAACAAAGGCACAGCAAAAAACGCTTGCTTACCTGGATAGCGCCTTTCAGGCAAAGACAGAAGAATTCAATGCCATCAAGGACAAATTCAAACTAGAAAAAGATGCCGAATATCAACAAGTCGGCAACTATCTCTGGCCTACACAGACCATTGAAAAAAATATGCACCGTTCGTACCTCCGCTTCCAAGTGAACGAGCAAGGTATAATGAGTATGACTTCCATCTACTGTGGTGCCGGCAATATTCACCATACAAAAGTGAAAGTGATTGCTCCTGACGGCAGTTTTGCAGAAACTCCAAGCTCCAAAGACAGCTACGAGACAACGGATATGAACGAGAAAATAGAAAAAGCTGACTACAAACTAGGGGAAGACGGAAATGTGATCGAATTCCTGAATCTCAATAAAGACAAAAATATCCGTGTGGAATATATAGGCGACCGCACCTATAAAACGACAATGAGTCCAACCGACCGCCAGGCCGCAGCAGGTGTTTACGAATTAGCACAAATCCTCTCGGCCATGGAACAGATTAAAAAAGAACAAGAGGAAGCCAACCTGAAAATCGGATTCATCAATAAGAAGAAAGAACGGAAAGCACAGGAAGAAATTACCGATTAGTAAAAGGAAAGCCATCCACCAGAAAAAGCCATTGGTTAATAATAAAATAGACGGGAATAGTTGTCGTTTATGAAAAATAACAACTATTCCCGTCAAATGCATAATGAGACTCTTAATCCTCTGCGTGAGAGAAAAGGCGTTTCCTGGTAGGGAGAAAAGGCGTAGTCTGCCATCATCAAACGGCGTAGCCTGATAACCAAAAACGGCGTGGTCTACACGCCTTTATTTTATCCTTCTATTCAACTGATTATTAGCCTTTTCCTGCTTTGATTTTCCGACCCGTTTTCCGGTCGTCTTCTTTTTACCGACTGCAGACTTTGTCTTTCCGGCAAAAGGATTGTTACTTTTTTTGATTGGCATAGACAGCACTTATATAAACAGTACTTATTTCTTATAATTCTTATTCTCCTTCGTAATACTCACCCAAAAACCAGCGAGCCACAAAATCCCAGTTTTCCTGCAATAACTCCTTTCCGTTCTCAAACGGGAACTGTGCTTCCGGCAACAAATCGTGTTCCATTCCATATTTCAGCAGATCGAACGGACACAAACCTTCTTCACAAAACAGCTCGTATGCTTCCTCTTCAGCCAGTTCGGCATTGTAGAGCGGATTACGTTTGTCTGCAAAATATTCGGCTACATCAGGACCGATCAACAACCCTTTCGGATTGGCAAAAACCACAAAGTTACCGAACTCCTTTAAGTCAGGCAACAAAGAATCCTCTTCATCTTCCCACTTCAACGATTGCACAAAGAAATATTTCAGCGCTTCGTAAGAGTCAAAGTATAAAAGCGGTTCACCTTTGCTCGCTTCAAGGAAACGTTCTACGTTCGTAGGCATCTTTTCTCCCGGCAAAGCTACCGGCAGAGGCATCCGCTTCTTTTGCATCAGCTCCGTTTCCATCAGCCAGTCCGTTGCCAGATAATCGCTGATAGGAGCCAATTCGAACGCAGCATCCAAACGGTTGTAAAGCGTATCCGCAAACTCCAGCAAATCCGCATCCATCGGGTTCTCTACTCCATCAAAATCATCGCCAGCCGGAGAATTGATGGCCCACAAAAGGAAAACAACATCTTCACGGTTAATTTCGTCCGGCAAATATTCCTCCGTCAGTGCGTAAAAAGGCAAATAACGTCCGTAGCTTTTCCGGTGCCAATGAATAAACTGACGCCAATTTCCTCCGTCTGCTACGCAATCTTCCAAATACAAGGCACACGTCAAAGCCACTCGCTTCTGGTCTTCCTCCCACTCTCTCCCACCGTATATAAAAGAATCTGCCACCAACGGCAATAGCTGGTTAGCGAAATCCAGATACCATTCATCCGTATCCACTGCTTTTGCACGACCATGAGCGTCCAGCCATGCTTTCATATATATCTTCTGTTGCTTCATACTACAAACGTTTCAAAGCCAGTTTGATAACCTTTTCTACCGGAGCATCCGGCTCCTCCTTCAAGATAGCCAACACCACCTTCTGTGAAGGTGCAGCAGCAAAGCCTAGCATCGTCAATGCAGACACCGCCTCTTCCTGCACTTCCGCATTGGCAGGTTGCAACAACAAACCTGCGAAAGCCCCTCCGGCAGCAGACATACCCATTGTTTTTATCTTATCTTTCAGGTCGACAATCACGCGTTGCGCAGTCTTCAGCCCGATGCCTTTCACCGTTTTCAACATGTTCGCATTTTCGGTGCTGATTACGTTCACCAGTTCGGCAGGCGAGAGAGCCGAAAGAATCATACGAGCCGTGTTCCCCCCGATTCCGGAAACGGAAATCAATAATAGGAAAATCTCCCGTTCCTGTTTCTCGGCAAATCCGTAGAGCACATACGCATCTTCACGAATCGCCTCGTAAATATATAGCTTACAACTTTTCTTTCCCTGAATAGCCGAATAGGTATTCAAAGATATATTGGCGGCATATCCCACCCCATTACAGTCGATCACTGCGGTTGCCGGACTTAGTTCGGCAAGTTCGCCTCTAATATATTCTATCATAACAGGGACAAAGATAAAACTTTCTCACCACAGATTACACTGATTTTCACAGATTATTCTTTTGTACATTAGATATGAAGAATATGAAAAAAATAAAAATATTAAAGCAGATGAACCAAAGTTAGTAGTAATTTGTTTACTTTTGCAAGCAAAAGAAAGAAATTTGTTCATTAAAACCAAGAAAAGAATGAAAAAAGTAAGAGCTGCCATCGTTGGTTATGGCAACATTGGACATTATGTACTTGAAGCGCTTCAGGCGGCACCTGATTTCGAAATAGCCGGAGTCGTTCGTCGTGCAGGAGCAGAGAACAAACCGGAAGAGTTAGCAAACTACGCAGTAGTGAAGGATATAAAAGAGCTGGGAGAAGTAGACGTAGCTATTCTTTGCACGCCGACTCGCAGCGTAGAAAAATATGCAAAAGAATATCTGGCGATGGGTATTAACACGGTAGACAGTTTCGATATCCACACCGGTATCGTAGACCTGCGCCGTACCTTGAATGCTACCGCCAAAGAACATAAAGCCGTATCGATCATCTCTGCCGGATGGGATCCGGGAAGCGATTCCATCGTACGCACCATGCTGGAAGCAATTGCTCCGAAAGGCATCACCTACACCAACTTCGGTCCCGGTATGAGCATGGGACACACAGTAGCCGTAAAAGCGATTGACGGAGTGAAAGCTGCCCTTTCCATGACCATTCCGACCGGCACGGGAATCCACCGCCGCATGGTATACATCGAACTGAAAGACGGATATAAATTCGAAGAAGTAGCCGCTGCCATCAAAGCAGATCCTTACTTCGTGAACGATGAAACACACGTGAAACTCGTTCCGAGTGTAGACGCCCTGCTGGATATGGGTCATGGTGTAAATCTGACTCGCAAAGGTGTATCCGGCAAAACACAGAACCAGTTGTTCGAATTTAATATGCGTATCAATAACCCCGCACTGACCGCACAAGTACTGGTATGCGTGGCACGTGCTTCCATGAAGCAACAACCGGGATGCTACACGATGGTAGAAGTTCCCGTTATCGACCTTCTCCCCGGCGACCGCGAAGAATGGATCGGACATTTGGTATAATATATTTTATACATAAAACAAAATTAAAATAGAGAAAGGCGGTACACCTTTCTCTATTTTTTTTATCTTTGTGAGCATACTACAAAAACACAATTATGAGAAAACTATTTATTCTCTACGCATTTCTGTTACAATTTCTGTCGCCTGTCCACTCGCAACAAGCCACAACAGCCACCATAGAGCCCAATCTGAAATACGGAAAACCCTCCAAAGAAGAACTGTCTCTTACCTCTTATGCCCCGGACACCACCGCTGCGGCTATTTATCTCTTCCATCAGGGGCAAAGTGACTTCATCTACCATGACGGTTTTCAACTAACTACCGAGCACTGGGTACGCATCAAAATCCTGAAACCACAAGGAGTGTCATACGCCGACGTGTCCGTTCCCTACTACTCTCCTACCGATAAAGATGAAGGACAGGAAAGAGCCAGTGAGATAGAAGGCTGCTCCTACAATATGGAAAACGGGAAATGCATAAAAACACCCATGAAGCGGGAATCCATCTCTTTCGAACGGTTCAATAACCTGTATAAAATACTAAAATTCTCTCTGCCTGCTGTCAAAGAGGGCACTATCATCGAATATCACTACAAACTCTACTCCGACTATTTCTCACACATCGACAACTGGATGATGCAGGAAGAACTCCCGATGCTCTACAACCAGTATAAAATCACCATCCCTCATGTATTTGTCTACAACATCGAACTCCGGGGAAAGGACTACATACAAGTGAAGCAAAGAGACTCCTCCATTCATGCCACGGAACGTGAGGGATCCAGTGCAGGCGGAGTCAGCAAAGACTTCACCGTTTCGGCACAAGAAACCACCTTTACCTCACGCAACCTTCCGGCTATCCGTCAGGACGAATCCTACTGCTGGTGTCCGGAAGACTATAAGGTGCAAGTGAGCTTCGATCTGCAAGGCACTCAATTCACCCCCAATGAATACAAACCATACAGCCAGAAATGGGAAGATGTAGACAAGCAGTTGCTCAAACCGGAAAATACACAGTTCGGCGAACACCTCTCACTCACCAACCCTTTCCGCCCTGAAACCAAACAAGCCTACAACAGCGAAATGAATTTCGAGGAGAAAATCATCTGCGCCTTCCAGGTGCTCAAAAAGAAAATGGCCTGGAACGGACGGTATCAGCTCTACAGCAAAGAGCTCGAAAAAGTAATCAAGAAAGGAAGCGGCAGTAATGCCGACCTGAATTTCATCCTTATCAGCATCCTGAAAGACTTCGGGCTGGAAGCCTATCCGGTGGTTATGAGCCGACGTTCATCAGGTATGCTGCCGTACAACTTTCCTTCTCTGCAAAAACTAAATACATTCTTTGTTGCTATCCACGATATAAACAAACAAAAATATGTATTTTTAGACAGTTCTATGGACGTACCTGCCTTTAATATATTGCCGCTTGAATTGTCTGTAAACAAAGCACGCATGCTTTCCCTAAAAGAGAAAGAAGAAAAGAAATGGGTGAACGTGATGGCTCTTTCCCACAACAAAAGTTTTATGAAGATTGATGCTCGAATAGAGGGAAATCAAGTGAAAGGACATCGCAGCACGGTTCTCTACGGGCAGGAAGCCATCGAATATCAGGCAAATGAAAATTATAAACAGGACAATCTCGTTTCGAATCCTGAAAACAAAGTCAGCCAGAAAGAGAAACTCACTGTCACCAACCTGAAAGTGAAAAAGCAGGAAAATGACTGGGCACTGATAGAAGAAGAGTTTGACTTCGTCCTGCAAGCCGACCGAACGGACGATCACCTTTATATCAATCCAATGCTCTTTCCGCAATTGAAAAGCAATCCTTTTATCCAGACGGAACGGGTACTTCCCATCGAATTTCCCTACCCGTACAAATTCACGATGCTGTCTACGCTGACTCTCCCCGAAGGATATGAAGTGGAAGAACTTCCTCAATCACAATCTATCCGGTCGGAAGGAGACGGATTACAGTGTAAATATATGATTCAGCAACAGGGAAATACAATCCTGCTCAATTATGTATTCCACCTGAAAGGCTACATATTCCTTTCCGAACAATACAAACAACTGCAGGAACTATGGGCCAAAGTAATCGAAAAAAACAACGCACTCATCGTGCTCAAAAAAATATAAACTTTACCTGTTTACACCAATGATCCGTTCCAGCCACCCCATCCTGAAACAAAGGATATGCCGGGCATTCGGTCTGTCCTGTGTCCTTATCTGCCTAAGTCTGCACATACAGCCGGCATGTGCACAGGATATTCTCAAGGATGCCAATTCCGTTATCGTTGAAGCACGCACAGAGGTTCTCTGCAAATCTATGACCCAATCCATAGAAAAAGAAAGCCTGACAATCAGCGTCCTCAACCGTAAAGGATTGGAAGCAGCCCGTTTCTTCTGCGGATGTGACATGTTCCGTTCTTTGCAGAAATTCTCCGGAGAAATCCTCAATGCCACCGGACAAAGTGTACGTAAGATAAAGAAATCCGAACTACAGAAAAGTGAATACAGCTCTTCGCTTACCACGGACGATTATTTTTATTATTACGAATGTAATCATCCTTCTTTCCCTTTCACAGTGAAATACGAATGGGAAATGAAATGCAACAACGGACTGATCGGTTATCTCCCTTTTGTCCCGCAGGCAGAATTTAACCAGGGAGTGGAGAAAGCGACTTACCGGATCGAGCTGCCCGCAGGACAAGGATGCAGATACCGCGAACTGAACACGCAGGGAAAAGGAATCGAAGTGAAGGAGTCCACCGGAGCCGACGGGCAGCAAGTAATTGAAGCCACCGCTTCCAAGCTCTCTCCCATCATCAAAGAACCTTTCGGTCCGGATTTCGCCGAGCTATTTCCACGTGTCTACTTTGCTCCCTCCGCTTTCAAGTACGACAAGTCGGAAGGCGATATGAGCAGCTGGCAAAAGTACGGAGAATGGCAATACCAACTGCTCAACGGACGCGACCTGCTCACCGAACCTTTCCGCGCCAAGCTGCACGAACTGACAGCCAGCTGCACTACCGACCGGGACAAGGTGAAAGCAATCTACGATTATCTGGCCAAAACCACCCGTTACGTGAGCATCCAACTAGGCATCGGAGGTTTACAGCCCATTGCCGCCGCCGATGTTTGCCGCACGGGATTCGGCGACTGTAAAGGATTGTCCAATTACACCCGCGCCATGCTGAAAGAGTTGGGAATTGCTTCCACTTATACAGTCATCAGCACCACCAACGAGCGCTTGCTACCAGACTTCTCCAGTGCCAACCAGATGAATCACGTCATCCTGCAAGTTCCGCTTCCCCAAGATACGCTCTGGCTGGAATGTACAAATCCATCGCTTCCCTTCGGCTATGTCCACCAAGACATTGCGGGACACGACGCCTTACTCATCGAACCGACCGGCGGCCAGATGTATCGCCTGCCCACCTATCCCGACTCGCTGAACACACAGCACATCGTTGCCAACATCACCCTCTCCCCCACAGCCGAGGCACGGATAGAGGTGAACGAAATCTCCCGGATTTTTCAATATGAGAATGAAGCAGGCATCGTCTATCTGGAGCCTAACAAACAGAAAGACCGCATCCGTTCAAGCATCAACTTATCCCAAGCCGATATTCAGAACCTGCAAATCAGCGAGTGCAAGGAGCCCAATCCGTCTATCACCTTCGACTACACTGCCACCAGCAATCAATACGGGCATAAAACGGGCAACCGTCTGTTTATCCCCACCAATGTGTTCCGAAAAGAATTCAGTGTTCCTCCTGTGACGAAGCGCACCTATCCCATTTACATCAACTACGGATACACAGATACCGACAGCATCCGCATCCAACTGCCGGAAGGATATGTAATCGAAGGACTTCCGAAACCGCTTGACGTGAAAAGCAAGTTCGGCAGTTTCCATTCCGGTATTCAGGTGAAAGATAAGGAAATCTACATCACTCACCGATTGTTTATGCACAAAGGGGTTTACAGTCCGGATGAATATGCGGCATTCATTGATTTCCGCAAGCAAGTGGCAGGACAATATGGAGGAAAAATCATTTTAAAAAAAGAATAAGGAGGGAAACGCTTTACAGAAAATAAAGTATCTTTGCGACTCAACATTTTTTGTGACTTAACCATTCAAAAAAAGGAACATTGAAGAACAAACGATACAATCATATAGAAGAATGGGCAAATACCCTTAGCCACGGAATAGGCATCCTGCTTGGAATCGTGGCCGGATATTTCCTATTGGAAAAGGCTTCCGAGAATATGGAACCGCAGTGGGCAGTTGCTTGTGTATCCGTCTATCTGGCGGGGATGCTTTCCTCTTATATCAGTTCTACGTGGTATCACGGCAGCCGTCCGGGAAAGCTGAAAGAGCTGCTCCGCAAATTCGATCATGGAGCTATCTACCTGCACATTGCCGGAACCTACACTCCTTTTACCCTGCTCGTTCTGCGGCATGCCGGCGGATGGGGATGGGGAATCTTCGCTTTCGTCTGGCTGTCGGCTATCGCCGGTTTCATTCTTAGCTTCAAAAAGCTGAAAGAACACAGCAATCTCGAAACGGCTTGTTACGTAGGTATGGGCGCCTGTATATTGGTAGCCATGAAACCTTTGTTAGATCATCTGGGAGAACTGGGAGCCACTACCGCTTTTTGGTGGCTGATTGGCGGAGGAGTTTCGTATATTGTGGGAGCTGTTTTTTATTCATTGCGCAAACCCTATATGCATGCCACTTTCCACTTGTTTTGTCTGGGAGGCAGCATCGGGCACATCATTGCCATCTGGCTGATTCTGTAAGGAATGGTAGGGACAAAAAAAAGGCTATCTATCCCAGACAGCCAATCTTTGTTAACCTTAAATCTAATACTATGAAAAACACAGTACAAAGATACGGACTTTTCGGTCATCTCCAAATTTTCAGGCCAAAGCAGCCTAACTTATAACACGGTTTAATAAAAAGCAGATGTTCGTTAACGTTTAACGCAATAAAGTTAAAAATTAACAAATCGTTTATTAACGATTTAAATGATTGAATTGCCGCTAATGAGTTTTTTCCTTCTGAATTTGAAACGAACAAACAAACAGATTCACAAATTCGTTATATAGAAAAGAGGAACTTAAAACGAAAACGATTTAGAACGCAAATTTATGGATTGGAAAAATCACCTGATAAAACACCTGCAATGGTCGGACTCCATCATCAACCGGGAGGCAAAAGAACACGTAGCCCGTGAAATTGCCGCCACGGCAAAAGACGGAGATGTGATAGGAGCCGGCTCCGGCTCTACAGTCTACCTGACTCTGTTCGAACTCTCACGACGAATTCGTGAAGAGCACTTGCATATCGAAGTGATTCCCGCCTCACAAGAAATCTCGATGACCTGCATACAGCTAGGCATCCCCCAAACTACCCTCTGGAACAAACGCCCCAACTGGACATTCGACGGAGCGGACGAAGTAGATCCGCAACAGAACTTGATTAAGGGACGTGGCGGAGCGATGTTCAAAGAGAAACTACTGATTAGAAGCAGCCGCAAAACGTTCATCATCATCGACCCCAGCAAGCGTGTGAATCAGCTGGGAAGCAAATTTCCCATCCCTGTAGAGGTCTTTCCGGACTCACTGACTTATGTAGAGCATGAGTTGCAGCGACTGGGTGCCTCGGAGATTGTTCTTCGTCCCGCTCGTGGCAAAGACGGACCTATCTTTACAGAAAACGGCAACTTTATCCTCGACACCCGTTTCAACTACATCGACTCTTCGCTCGAAGAACAACTGAAGGCAATCACCGGTGTTATAGAGAGCGGACTTTTCATAGGTTATGACATCAAAGTGATCGTGGCGGAATAAAATAACACAAACTGAAAATCCCATTTTGCAGAGACGTAAATTTGATTTGTTCTAATGCAAATTAAATAGTATGGCTTTACCTTTATTTTAGTTAGTAGAACTAGGTTATCTGACACCCGGGTGTCAGACAACTTATACTTGCAGTCTTTTGCATTCTTCTTTACTATCACTCATAATTTCAATCACTATTAGATTGTAACATTTAACTCATACCTCCAAAACACGAATATTAAAAACGCCTAGATAAAGAAAAACACCGGGAAATTTATTAAAAATTTGGGTAGAATATTAATCCCTTCTCAAAAATCAATGAGAAGCAAAGACTACTAAATTGATAAAGGAAGTTTCAATAAAAGAAACCGGAAGAATAGGTTAATTTTTAAAATCCGAAACAAAAACATTGAAAAACAACAAGATAGGAGAAAAAAAGCAGAAGGAAAGGAGGAAAGAAAAATCAATAAGTCTTAGCAGAACTTGGTATGTAGAAGTTTCTGCCTTTATCATTGTTAATAGTTCTTTAACCCTTTTGAAGGTGCAAAATGATAAAAAGATACCGTTTTGGAGGCAATAATGTTCACTTTTCCTTGAAAAGCCTGATTTTGGTGCTATCTTTATGATAGAAATTATCTTTTAAAATATGCTAAATCGGAAAGGTGTTATTTTAACCTATCAGTTTTTGAATACTTCTTGCTTTCAAAACGATACTTTTTAGTTAAATACGTAACACTTTTTTCGGTTTGTCATAATTAGTGTTATCTTTGCAACCTGTTAGAGACAAAAAATCTGTTTATAGGTTAAATTTAAGAGAGAATTTATGAAAAGAAAATTGATGTTCTTAATGACCTTCCTTTTTATAGGTATAGGTCTAGTGACAGCGCAAACATCCAGAGTTACCGGTTTGGTTACCTCTGAAGAAGATGGGCAACCTGTCGTAGGTGCTTCAATATTGGTGAATGGCACTACCCTTGGTACTATCACTGATATTGACGGTAAGTTTACAATCACGAATGTACCAAGTTCTGCTAAAACTTTGCGCGTTTCTTATGTAGGAATGATTTCGCAGGACGTTTCCATCAAACCGGGAGTGATAAAAATTGTTTTGAAAAGCGACGCGAAAGCACTGGATGAGGTTGTGGTGACAGCCATGGGTATCTCACGCGAGAAAAAAGCACTGGGTTACGCCGTTCAGGACGTAAAATCGGATCAACTGACGCAAGCTGCCAACTCTAATCTGGCGGGAGCGTTGCAAGGTAAGGTGTCCGGTTTGGACGTGAAGCCTTCAAGTGGTATGCCGGGAGCTTCTTCACAGATCACTATCCGTGGTGCACGTTCTTTCTCGGGTGACAACACTCCGCTTTACGTTATTGACGGAATGCCGGTGACCAGTACGCCGGATGTTAGCACAGACATTCAGAACAATGGTAGTGTGAGCGGAGCGGACTTCGCCAACCGTGCGGTAGATATCGACCCTAATGATATTGAAAGTATCAACATTTTGAAAGGACAGGCTGCATCTGCACTTTATGGTATCCGCGCTTCCAATGGTGTGATTATCATCACAACCAAGAGTGGTAAAGGACTGGAAAAAGGCAAACCGCAGGTTAGCTTCTCTTCTAATGTCAGCTTCGATGTAGTCGGTCGTCTGCCGGAGTTCCAGAAAACATACGCACAAGGTTCGGGTGGAGTATTCAGCACTACTTCGGGAACATCTTGGGGACCTAAGATTTCCGAACTTCCAAACGACGCAACGTATGGAGGTAACACGGATAACGAATACACGCAGAAGTTCGGTAAGCAACAGGGAAAATATTATGTTCCCCAGCGTGCAGCAGCCGGTCTTGACCCGTGGGCTACTCCACAGGCGTATGACAATGCAAAAGACTTCTTCGACACAGGAATCACCTGGAGCAATTCATTGAATGTAGCGCAGATGCTCGACAAAAGCTCCTACTCTATCTCATTGGGAAATACACATCAGGACGGTATTATCTCAAGCACTGGTATGGACAGATATAATGTAAAGGTTAGTGCTGACACGAAACTGACTAACAACTGGAGTTCCGGATTTACAGCTAACTATATCACTACTTCTATCGACAAGGCAGTGACTTCCGGTAACGGTCTGTTGAGAACGGTTTACGCAGCTCCTCCCAGCTATGATCTGGCCGGTATTCCAAGTCACGTAGACGGTAACCCGTACACACAGAATTCTTTCCGTGGTAGCTTTGACAACGCTTACTGGGCGATGGAAAACAACAAATTTACGGAAGATACCAACCGCTTCTTCGGAAATGTGTATGCAAGCTATCAGACTGATTTCGGCACAACGAACCACAAGTTGAACGCGAAATACATGGTTGGTGTGGATGCTTACACCACTCACTATGTAGACAGCTACGGATATGGTAGCAATACCGGTGGCGGTCGCGGACAGATCGAGAACTACGGCTGGACAAATGCTACATACAACTCATTGCTGACCATCAACTACGACTGGCATATCAATGAAGACTGGGGACTGAACGCGGTAGTGGGTAACGAAATTATCCAAAGCAACAGAAAGAAGTATTATGAATATGGTACGAACTACAACTTCCCGGGATGGAACCACATCAACAACGCCACTACTCAACAGACAGAGGAAGAGACATGGAAAAACCGTACGGTGGGATTCTTCGGTAACGTATCGGCTTCTTACAGAAATATGCTTTATCTGACCCTCACCGGACGTCAGGACTATGTATCCAATATGCCACGTAACAACCGCTCTTTCTTCTATCCTTCTATTTCGGCTGGTTTTATCCTGACGGAATTAGATGCATTGAAAAACAATATAGTTAATCACGCCAAATTGAGAGTATCGTATGCGGAAGTAGGACAAGCAGGTGATTTCCTTGAAAACTACTACTCTACTCCTACGTATGGAGGTGGATTCTATACGTTAACTCCAATCATGTACCCGATGAAAGGTACTACCGCCTATACTCCGTACTACACGATTTTCGACCCGAAACTGAAACCGCAGAATACACGTTCGTATGAAGTGGGCGCTGACGTGAACTTCCTCGATAACTTAATCACATTCAGTTATACGTACTCACGCCAGAACGTTAAAGACCAGATTTTTGAAGTGCCTTTGGCTTCTTCTACCGGTGCTAGCAAACTGCTCACCAACGGTGGTAAGATTCATACCAACACGCATGAATTCACTCTTGGCTTCAATCCAATCCAGACGAAGAATATCAACTGGGATTTTGCATTCAACTGGACGAAGATCGACAACTACGTAGATGAACTGGCACCGGGTGTGGAGAATATCTCTCTGGGAGGATACGTTACTCCGCAGGTACGCGCTTCAGCAGGTGAGAAATTCCCTGTCATCTACGGTGTAGGCTTCAAGAGAGATGCGAATGGTAATCGTCTGGTAGACGAAAACGGTTTACCTATCGCTGGTGAAGCACAGGTTATCGGTAAGGTTTCTCCGGACTTCCTGATGGGCTTCAACACCACATTACGCTTATGGAAGTGTACAATCAGCGCAGTGCTCGATTGGAAACAGGGTGGTCAGATGTATAGTAGGACAACCGGACTGGCAGACTACTATGGTGTCAGCAAGAGAACGGAAAACCGTGATGGTACTATCATCTTTGACGGCTACAAAACTGATGGAACTAAAAACGATATCGCCATCACAGGTGCAAACGCACAACAGGTATATTACAGCCGTTTGAACGACATCGACGAATCTTCTGTATATGACAACTCTTTCATCAAACTGCGTGAAGTGGCTGTCAACTACAAAATTCTTCAAAAACGTTCGATTGAACTTTCTGTAAACGCATTTGCCAGAAACATTCTGATCTGGGCACAATTGCCTGACCTCGATCCGGAAGCCAGTCAGGGTAACAACAACATGGCAGGAGCATTTGAAGATTATTCAATGCCGCAAACAGCTAGTTTCGGCTTTGGTTTCAACATTAAATTTTAATCTGCAAGACAATGAAAAAATATAAATCAATAGGAAAATTGCTGGCAGTTTCTTTCTTGACTGCTACCATTGCTTCTGCTTGTACGGAAGACGCAATGGATAAAATCAATGAAAACCCTAACAATCCGTTGGATGCGCCCGCTAAGTTCTTAATTACGGACTTAGGCGTAAGTACTGCATTCAGCACTGTAGGAGGGGATTTCTCGCTCTATTCTTCTGTTTACATAGAACATGAAACGGGTATATCCAACCAGCTTTACCGCGCGGAAGTACGCAGCGGAGAGCCCACAACGGCTACTACCTACAACAATGCATGGATCAACGTGTACTCAAATATCAAGAATGCTAAAATCGTTATCAAGAAATGCGAAGAAGATCCTTCGGAAAAAGGAAACGTAGTGACGGAAGCGATTGCTAAAATCCTGCTCGCCTACAATGGAGCTGTGGCAGCCGATGTGTTTGGAAACACACCGTATAGCCAGACAGGTATCCTCAATCCGGACGGTACACCGATGTATATGCAACCTAAAATGGATACACAGGAAAGTATCTATCAGGAAGTAATGCAGAACCTGGATGATGCCATCACTCTACTGAATAACGGTACTGCCAAAGATACGGGCTTATCCGGTGCAGTCGGTTCTAAAGACTTGATCTATGGTTCAAACACCAGTACACAGGCAAGTATGTGGCTTAAAACGGCCTATGCGTTAAAAGCACGTTATACAATGCGTCTGCTCAATAAAAGTGCCAACAAGACTACAGATCTTCAGAATATTCTTACTTATGTGAGCAAATCATTTGCCAACGCAAGTGAAGAATGTAAGTTGGCCGTTTACGATGCTGATTCGCAATTGAATCCGCTTTGGTCCTTCAGCTACAGCCGCAACAGTTTAGCAGCTAGTGCAAGTCTGATTGAAAAGTTCGTTGAGCGCAATGACCCCAGAGCACCGCAAGCGTTCCTGGAACCTGATCCTACCGGATATATCACTTATGGATACGGAGCTACGCAAGCTACGGACATCGCAGGCATCAAAGCGGCTCCTAACGGAACTCCGCAAGAGTTGCAGAATAATTATGGTATGTCGATGATATCATGGGCTATGTCGGCTCCTACTCTTTTAATCAGCTATCACGAAGTGAAATTCCTTGAAGCAGAAGCATTGTGCCGTTTGGGAGGCAGACTGGGCGAAGCTAAGACTGCTTTGAAAGATGCAGTCACTGCCGGATTCGAGAATCTGGGAAATTCAATTATAGATGCTGCAGACACTTGGATATATGATGGTGACAGCGATTTGGGTGCAGATGTGGCAGAAGCCTATTTCACGGATGAAGTGGAACCGTTATTCGATGCCAACCCTCTGCAAGAGACAATGATACAGAAGTATCTTGCTTTCTTCGGCGCATCCGGCGAATCACTGGAAGCCTATAATGACTACCGCCGTCTGAAAGGTGCAGGAGAAAACTTCATTGTACTGAAAAACCCGCAGAACAGCAGTAAATTCCCATTGCGCTTCGGTTATGGAGCAGACGATGTATTGGCAAATCCTGAAGTGAAAGCTGCTTTCGGTGATGGACAGTACGTATATAGCGAGGCCGTATGGTGGGCTGGCGGAAACAAATAATGAACTTAAAATCTCTCAAAAGAGAGACTTTACATAGAGTCGTTTCTGTACTCTAACAAATTAACAGAGACGAACAAAAATAGGCCAACCGTGAGGTTCGCCTATTTTATTTTATCCAAATGCATTAGATGAAGTTAGAGTAATACCATTTTTCTACCCAATCATACTTCTTTTCCATGCTTTTACGTTTTTAACGCTTAAGCACTTTTTTAATAAACTAAAAAAAATCTCGTAAGAATCAATCTTACCACTGCAAATCGGGTAAATATTTACTCAACGTAGTGCGGAGAATACCCAAGGTGATAGGTTTCACTAATACTTCAGTTGCTCCTGCATTCATTGCATTTTCCTTATCCGAGCTAAAAGCATAAGCCGTCTGCATGATAATAGGAATTTCTGTGTTAGATTCACGAATTATCTTCGTTGCTTCCAATCCGTTCATCACCGGCATCTTAATATCCATCAGCATTGCTTTGGCTCTTTGCTGGTGTTGCTGAAACAACTCCACCATTTCCTGGCCATTTTTAGCCCACTCGATATCACACTTTTTGCCTATGATAGCCTTGATTAATTTAAAGTTGCTGTCATCGTCTTCAGCTACCAAAATTAAAGGTCTGAATTCATTCATTTGTTCGCTTTCCATATCGCTTATATATTGTTTTTTTTATCTGTTTTTTTAGAGCTATCTTCCTTTTCAGCCCGCAAGGTATAAAAAATATTCATATATTTCGCTATCTTTGCGCCTCAATTTAAAAGAATAGTATGATTTCTGTTGACGGACTAGCCGTAGAGTTTGGCGGCACTGCTTTATTTAGTGATATTTCTTTCGTAATTAATGAAAAAGACCGCATCGCTCTGATGGGCAAAAACGGGGCTGGAAAAAGTACGCTGCTGAAGATTTTGGCAGGCGCACGGCAACCGACACGTGGAAAAGTTTCCGCACCCAAAGATTGCGTAGTAGCATACCTGCCTCAACATCTGATGACGGAAGACGGAAGAACAGTGTTTGACGAAACGGCACAGGCTTTTTCACATCTTCATGAGATGGAAGCGCAGATCGAAAAGTTGAACAAGGAGCTTGAAACACGGACGGACTACGAGAGCGACAGTTACATGGCGCTGATCGAGGAAGTGTCCAGCTTGAGCGAGAAGTTTTATTCAATCGATGCTACTAATTATGAAGAGGATGTGGAAAAGGCATTGCTTGGATTAGGATTCACCCGAGGAGATTTCCAACGCCAGACGAGTGATTTCAGCGGTGGATGGCGAATGCGTATCGAACTCGCCAAATTGCTGTTGCAGAAACCGGATGTGCTCTTGCTCGATGAGCCGACGAATCATCTGGATATCGAATCTATTCAATGGCTGGAGGATTTTCTTATTAATAATGGAAAAGCGGTCATTGTAATTAGTCACGACCGTAAATTCGTGGATAATATTACAACACGCACCATCGAAGTGACGATGGGACGTATCTATGATTACAAGGTAAATTACTCGCAATATTTGCAGCTGCGCAAGGACCGCCGCGAACAGCAACAGAAGGCATACGACGAGCAGCAGAAGTTTATTGCTGAAACGAAGGAGTTTATCGAACGGTTCAAGGGGACTTATTCAAAGACGTTGCAGGTGCAGAGCCGTGTCAAAATGCTGGAGAAGCTGGAATTGCTCGAAGTGGACGAGGAGGATACTTCTGCATTGCGACTGAAATTCCCGCCTTCACCCCGTTCGGGCAGTTACCCGGTCATCATGGAGGGTGTTGGAAAGACATACGGAGACAAAGTGGTATTCCGCAATGCTAATCTGACGATTGAGCGTGGTGATAAGGTAGCTTTCGTTGGTAAGAACGGTGAGGGTAAGTCTACGCTCGTGAAGTGTATCATGAAGGAGATTGAGCATGACGGTACATTGACTCTCGGACATAATGTGCAAATTGGATATTTCGCTCAAAATCAGGCTTCGCTGATGGATGAAAACCTGACGGTTTTCCAAACGATTGACGATGTAGCCAAAGGGGATATCCGGAACAAGATTCGTGATTTGCTGGGGGCGTTTATGTTTGGCGGTCCCGAGGAATCGATGAAAAAGGTCAAAGTGCTTTCGGGTGGAGAGCGTACCCGTCTGGCTATGATTAAATTATTGCTGGAACCTGTCAACCTCCTGATTTTAGATGAGCCGACGAATCATCTGGACATGAAAACGAAAGATATTCTGAAACAGGCATTGCTGGATTTTGATGGTACGCTGATCGTCGTTTCACACGACCGTGACTTCCTTGATGGGCTGGTTACCAAGGTGTATGAGTTCGGTAATCAAAAGGTGACGGAACATCTTTGCGGTATCTATGAGTTCCTCGAAAAGAAGAAAATGGATTCGTTGCAAGAACTGGAAAAGAAATAATAAATAATAAAAAGAGGGTATCGGCTACAGGCGAAATAAAAGTATTTGTATATTTGCACTTTGAAGCTCTGAAAAGCGGATAACCTCTAAAAGAAAGGATGAAAGGGAAGAAACGAATTATAGTAACTCTGCTGTTTTTTATCAACATTATTATGTTGGTGGCAGCGGTTATTCCCCATCATCATCACCCCAACGGAATGATTTGCATGAAGCAGGACTTGCCTGTAGAACAGCAATGTCCCACGCATCATCATCACCCGGGAAACGACTCATGTTGCAGCAGCGAATGTATGACTCGTTTCTACTCTCCCACTCCATCCATCCATACGGATAGCGGACCGGATTACGTATTCATCGCTACCTTATTCACGGATGTAATCATCGAACATCTATTACGACCGCAAGAGAAACGGATTAAAAACTATTACGTTTATCGAGACTTTCTGCATGGTACGGATACTCATCGTACCACTTCTCTTCGTGCCCCTCCCTACTCTGTTTTTGCGTAAAAGCGTAAATGCAAATCAGTTGCATCTGCGCTACCTTATTTTTGTAGCGTAAAAAGAAAACAGTAAAATTTAGTAGGAAAATATCATTATGAAAAAACTTCTTTTCGTGGGAATCCTGGGCTTATTCGTGCTGGGATCCTGTAATAATAGTACCGTCACACACACACACGATGAACACAATCATGCCGCGGAAGGACATAATCACGAGGCAGAAGGACCCGATCATTCCCATGAAGGCGAATGTAGCGGAGAACACAATCATGAAGCAGCCGATGAACACAACGAAGCTGCCGAAGCCCACAGTGATGAAATCATTCTTCCGAAAGCGAAAGCTGAAGCAGCCGGTGTAAAGGTGAGCGTTATTGAACCTGCACCTTTCCAGCAAGTAATTAAAACCAGCGGACAGGTGCTGGCTGCTCAAGGGGATGAATCGGTTGCCGTAGCTACAGTAGCCGGCGTGGTATCTTTCCGTGGAAAAGTAACGGAAGGAATGAGCGTCGGCAGCGGCACTCCGCTAGTCACTATTTCTTCAAAGAATATCGCCGATGGTGATCCGGTGCAACGTGCCCGCATTGCCTACGAGGTATCCAAGAAGGAATACGAACGTATGAAGGAGCTTGTTAAAAACAAGATTGTATCCGACAAGGATTTTGCACAAGCGGAGCAAAGTTACGAAAACGCCCGTCTTAGTTACGAAGCTCTTTCTAAGAATCATTCGGCTATCGGCCAAAGCATTACGGCTCCTATTGCCGGATATGTGAAAAGTATTCTCGTGAAAGAAGGTGACTATGTGACAATCGGACAACCGCTGGTAAGCGTGACGCAGAACCGTCGTCTTTTCCTCCGTGCCGAAGTGTCGGAAAAGTATTACCCGTATCTCCGCACCATCAGTTCCGCCAATTTCCAGACTCCTTATAATAATCAGGTGTACGAGTTGAAAGCATTGAACGGTAAACTTCTCTCTTTCGGAAAAGCTGCCGGAGACAATTCTTTTTATGTGCCTGTCACTTTTGAGTTCGACAACAAAGGGGAAGTGATTCCCGGCTCATTTGTGGAGGTATTCCTGCTTTCTTCAGCAATGGAAAACGTGATTTCTCTTCCGCGCACCGCGCTGACAGAGGAACAAGGCATATTCTTCATATATCTGCAACTGGACGAAGAGGGTTATAAAAAACAGGAAGTAACGATAGGAGCCGACAACGGCAAAAGCGTTCAAATCCTAACTGGTGTAAAGGCTGGCGACCGTGTAGTGACCGAGGGTGCTTATCAGGTTCGACTGGCAAGCGCAAGCAATGCAATCCCGGCACACAGCCACGAACACTAAAGAGACTAGGCGTCGCAACCGTTTTTTTGTGCGGCGCATCTATCAAGTTATTTATAACTCTCAATTAATGAAATATCATGCTTAATAAAATTATACATTACTCCCTACACAACCGGTTGGTTGTAGTTTGTGCGGCCATCCTCCTGCTTATTGCGGGAACGTACACCGCCATGCATACGGAAGTAGACGTATTCCCCGACCTAAATGCACCTACGGTAGTAATCATGACCGAGGCGAACGGTATGGCTGCGGAAGAAGTTGAACAGCTCGTTACTTTTCCTATTGAAACTGCCGTAAACGGAGCTACGGGTGTGCGTCGTGTCCGCTCTTCCTCCACTAACGGATTTTCCGTTGTTTGGGTAGAATTTGATTGGGGAACGGATATTTATCTCGCTCGTCAGATTGTTAGTGAGAAATTAGCGGTGGTCAGCGAATCGCTGCCGGTCAATGTCGGCAAACCGACTCTTGGACCACAGTCTTCTATCTTAGGCGAAATGCTCATCGTCGGTCTGACTGCCGACTCCACTTCCATGCTCGATCTTCGCACGATTGCGGACTGGACCATCCGTCCACGCCTGCTGTCTACCGGAGGAGTGGCACAAGTGGCTGTGCTCGGAGGAGATATCAAAGAATATCAGATTCAGCTAGATCCCGAACGGATGCGTCATTACGGCATCTCGATGGGAGAAGTGATGGCTGTAACACAGGATATGAACCTAAATGCCAATGGAGGTGTGCTCTATGAATTCGGAAATGAATATATTGTACGTGGTGTACTCTCCACTTCGAAAACAGAGCAACTTGGCAAAGCGGTAGTAAAGACAGTGAATAACTTCCCTGTGACGCTGGAAGATATTGCAAACGTAACCATCGGCCCGAAGGCTCCGAAACTGGGTACTGCTTCAGAACGCGGCAAATCTGCCGTCCTGATGACTGTTACCAAGCAACCGGCTACCAGCACACTGGAACTGACGGACAAACTGGAAGCATCTCTGAAAGACCTCCAGAAAAATCTGCCGCCGGACGTAAAAGTTTCAACGGACATATTCCGTCAAAGCCGCTTTATCGAAAGCTCCATCGGCAATGTGAAAAAATCACTCTTTGAAGGAGGTATTTTCGTTGTCATCGTGCTTTTCCTGTTCCTGGCAAATGTACGTACTACGCTGATCTCATTGGTGACACTGCCTCTTTCACTGCTCGTTTCGATCCTGACTTTACACTACATGGGGCTGACAATCAACACCATGAGTCTTGGAGGTATGGCGATAGCTATCGGTTCATTGGTAGACGACGCCATTGTCGATGTGGAAAACGTATATAAACGACTGCGGGAGAACCGCCTGAAAGCGGAAGCAGAAAGACTAAGTACGCTCGAAGTGGTATTCAATGCGTCGAAAGAGGTGCGCATGCCTATCCTTAATTCAACGTTGATTATCGTAGTCAGTTTTGTTCCGTTATTTTTCTTGAGCGGCATGGAAGGCAGAATGTTGGTTCCACTAGGTGTTGCTTTTATCGTGGCCCTGTTTGCGTCTACGATAGTTGCCCTGACACTAACTCCGGTACTCTGCTCTTATCTATTAGGAAGCAATAAGACGAACAAGGAACTGAAAGAAGCTCCTGTTGCCCGCTGGATGAAAGGGATTTATGAAAAAGCACTGACTTGGGTACTGGCACATAAACGTGTGACTCTCGGAAGTACAATCGGACTTTTTGTAGTTGCCCTCGGAGTGTTTTTCACACTTGGACGCAGCTTCCTTCCTTCGTTCAATGAAGGATCGTTTACTATCAATATCAGTTCTCTGCCAGGTATTTCGCTGGAAGAAAGCAACAAAATGGGACATCGTGCCGAAGAGTTATTGATGACAATTCCCGAAATACAAACGGTAGCCCGGAAAACGGGACGTGCCGAATTGGATGAACATGCGTTAGGAGTCAATGTTTCTGAAATAGAAGCTCCGTTCGAATTGAAAGACCGCTCGCGCAGTGAACTGGTAGCTGATGTACGTGAAAAATTAGGTACGATCACCGGAGCAAACATAGAAATCGGACAACCGATCAGCCACCGTATCGACGCAATGCTATCGGGTACGAAAGCGAATATCGCTATCAAGTTATTCGGTGACGATCTGAATAAGATGTTTTCACTCGGTAATCAAATCAAAGGAGCGATCAGTGACATTCCCGGTGTTGCCGACCTGAACGTGGAACAACAGATTGAACGTCCGCAGCTGAAAATACAGCCTAAACGGGAAATGCTGGCTAAGTTCGGTATTACCCTGCCGGAATTTTCGGAATATGTGAATGTAGCTTTGGCTGGAAAAGTGATCTCACAAGTGTATGAACAGGGCAAGAGTTTTGACCTGATCGTAAAAGTGAAGGATGATGCCCGGGATGAAATAGAGAAAATCCGTAACCTGATGGTAGACACGAACGACGGCCGCAAAGTTCCTTTGAGCTATGTAGCGGAAGTGGTATCGGCCATGGGTCCGAATACGATCAACCGCGAGAATGTGAAACGTAAAATTGTCATTTCCGCCAATGTGGCCGATCGTGATTTGCGCAGTGTTGTGAATGATATTCAGAAACGTATCGACACATCGGTACAATTACCCGAAGGTTATCATATCGAGTATGGTGGACAGTTTGAAAGCGAGCAGGCTGCCAGCCGGACATTAGCGTTGACTTCATTTATCAGTATCGTGGTTATCTTCCTGTTGCTGTACAATGAGTTCCGCAGTGTGAAAGAATCCGGGGTTATTTTGCTGAATCTTCCGCTGGCATTGATCGGTGGTGTCTTTGCCTTGGTGATTACAACAGGGGAAGTCAGCATTCCGGCTATCATCGGTTTCATTTCCTTATTCGGTATTGCGACCCGTAACGGTATGTTGCTCATCAGCCACTACAATCATTTGCAAAAGGAAGAAGGTTTGAATGTATATGATAGTGTGATTCAAGGTTCTCTCGACCGTCTGAATCCGATTTTAATGACGGCATTATCTTCTGCACTGGCACTGATTCCATTGGCACTTGCCGGTGATTTGCCCGGTAACGAAATCCAGAGTCCGATGGCAAAAGTGATTCTAGGAGGATTATTAACGTCTACTTTTTTGAACGGTTTTATCGTTCCGATTGTTTATCTGATGATGCATCGGAAAGAGGCCCAGAAAAGCCTGTAGAGAGGGATATTTTTCCTCGGTGAGAAAACCATCGTTCCCCAGTGAGGAAACAAGTGTTTCTCGGTGAGGAACGGGTCGTTCCCCGGTGTCAAACAAATAGATGCCTTATCATAAAGTATCTATCAACAATAGCTTGTAATAAATAAAGAAATTAGAAATGAAACAAATCATGACCATAAGCGCTGCACTTCTTTTCTTAACCATAGGTGAAGTGCAAGCCCAAAACGGAATTGAACAGGTATTGAAGAATATCGAAACGAACAATAAGGAGTTGCAGGCAAACGAGCAACTGATTACCTCGCAGAAGTTGGAAGCCAAAACGGATAATAACTTGCCTGATCCTACTCTCTCTTACGCGCATCTATGGGGAGCAAAAGATAAAAGCGAAACAATCGGTGAGCTGGTTGTTTCACAAAGCTTTGATTTCCCTAGTTTATACGCCACACGTAACAAGTTAAACCGTCTGAAAGCCGGAACTCTTGACAGTCAGTCGGATGTTTTTCGTCAGGAGAAACTGTTACAGGCAAAAGAACTTTGCCTGGACATTATCATGCTTCGTCAGCAAAAGCATATTTTGGAGGAACGTCTCCGCAATGCGGAAGAACTTGCTAAAATGTACGCCAAACGTCTCCAAACAGGGGATGCAAATGCTCTCGAAACCAATAAAATCAACTTGGAACTGTTGAATGTCAAAACGGAAGCGTCTCTGAACGAAACGGCACTTCGCAATAAGCAGCAGGAACTGAATACGCTGAATGGTAATATTCCGGTGGTTTTCGAAGAAAATCAATATCCAGCTATACCGTTCCCAAGCGATTACCAAATGTTGAAATCAGAAGTCATGGCTACAGACCGTACCTTAATGGCACTAGGCAACGAGGCTCTCGTTGCCCGTAAACAGATTTCTGTCAATAAATCCCAGTGGCTGCCGAAGCTGGAACTCGGCTACCGTCGGAATACAGAGACTGGTGTGCCTTTCAACGGTGTAGTGGTGGGCTTTTCCTTCCCGCTTTTCGAAAATCGGAATAAGGTGAAAATTGCTAAAGCGCAGGCACTCAACATCGACTTGCAAAAGGATAATGCTACACTGCAAGTGGAATCTGAATTGGCACAACTTTACCGGGAAGCGAAAACGCTGCATGCTTCAATGGAAGAATATAGCAAGACTTTCCAGTCTCAACAAGATTTGGCATTGCTGAAACAAGCTTTGACAGGTGGACAAATTAGTATGATCGAGTACTTCGTTGAAGTATCGGTGATCTATCAAAGTCATCAAAATTATCTGCAATTGGAAAATCAGTACCAAAAGGCAATGGCACGGATTTACAAAAGCAAGCTATAAATAGTACATAAAAACCCTTTAGGTATGGGTTACGCTGAACATACTAATTTCTATTTTTAAGTTATATAAGTATGTTTATATAATAAATTAGGCACGGATTACACAGAATTCACGGTCTTTAGTATTGTCATAACTATAAAGCAACAGTGTTAATCCGTGTAATTCGTGCCTAAATATATCTCCTCTCTTTTTCTTCAAATTCCGACTGGATATTTCAAAACAATACATTACATTTGCAACGAACATAAAATCTGAATTATGAGACCTAAACATTTCTATTTATTCATGTTATGCTGCATCCTTACGCTACTAAGTGGCTGTAAAGATGATGACGACAATCCACTGCGTTTTTACAACAGTGAATACGAAGTACCTATGGGTGGCAGACGTTACCTCGGCCTGGAAAGCGGAAATGGTGACTACTCACTTGCAGTGAAAGACACACGCATCGCAAGTGCCGGAACTGAAACTGGCTGGAGTGGAGTACCTGCCGGACGTATGATTTATGTAACCGGTATCCTCACCGGAACGACTTATCTGACAGTAACAGACAACGCCACACAAGAAACCTGCACTTTACCAATCAAGGTGGTCGATAATTACGAAAATATGGAGTTGCTACGCAGCTACTTGTCTAACTTACCCAACGGAGATGCGAATCTTCTACCCGGTATTTCCGACATTTTTCTGATTAACAACCACGCACGGGATGCTTATTTTTTCAAACAAGGAGAACAGACCGCCTTTTCATCCGGACTTGAATTAATAACCCAAGGAAGTTACAAACTGGAAAAAGAAGAAGGAGACGATAAGAAAATGACACTAACCCTCACTTTTTCGGAAGATATGGCAACACCTGTTTCCGATCATAAATTCATAATATGGGGAAACTCGTACTTATTTCATCGGTTGGATAAAAGCCTAAATCTGAACTGGAACACTCCGCCCATTGGAGAAACGCGGACATCACCTGCACCTCCTCCTTCCTACACGCTGGAAGAAATAGCTGAAGGCACAGAAATCGGAAAAGGCAGACAGCTTAGCTTTAGTCTTTCCCAACAGGAAATACCTGCGGGAATACTGCCTTAATCAGTAACGTATTCTGATAAGATGCGTATATTTTCCGGTAAGTATCCACTACGGATGCGCCATTCTTGCGGATAAAGATTATTGGCACGATTGCCGATGTTCTTCACAAATCCGAGAGGAATATGCCGATAAGTAAGCAAAACATATCCACGAGGGGCTGTTACCGGTAAGGTAATGGCCTCTTTTCGTAAATATGTGATGGCCTGTTCATAACTTATTTCTTCCGTAGCGAATGCTTCCCGGCATAAAAGTGAGGTACACATTGCCAACGCATGGTTAGGGATCAAATCCTTTCCTTTCACCTCGCCTATCTCAATCCCTGCCGACACGATTTTCAGGCTTTGCTTCATCATCGTCAATTCATTAGTGTAGTACTGCGAAAAAGCCCGGATATTTGTTCCTTCCGCCAATAAAAAATACTTGTCCGAATTTTCATCATTCAACCAACTTTTAGCCATATTCAGATATTCTTTCGATACAGGAGCAGATGCTGCTGCTCCTTTCTTATCCTTCTTCTTGAAAACTTTCTCTTTCGCGAAAGAAGATACCGGAATCTCTTCTTCCGTCTCCGGCTTACGAAAAGCCACCAGAAAAAAGCCTTCACCTTTCGTCTTATGAGGGAAAAAATGATAAACGGGAATAGAAGATTTAGAATGATCCCCTTTATCTGACAAAAGATCTCCTGTTATATTCCAATTCTCCTGCACCTGCACAGTTAATGGTTCGCCCCCATACTCTTGTTGAATCCAACGTGCATTCTCTTCATCCTCTTTTGTATTAAATGTACACGTACTATATATAAGAATACCTCCGGGCTTCAACGCATCCCAGATATCTGCAATAATCCGTCGCTGGCGCTGCCAACAGATTTCCACATTCTCGGGGCTCCACTCTTCCACAGCTACCGGGTCTTTACGGAACATACCTTCACCGGAACAGGGAACATCTGTAAGAATCACATCAAAGAAAGAGAGTAAAGCCGAAAAATCTGCCGGATCATTATTGGTCACTACCACATCCGGATGTCCCCACTTCGTCAGGTTTTCAGCAAGAATCTGCGAACGATTCCGGATTACCTCATTGGCTACCAACAGGCTCCCTTCGGGAAGTACACTACGGGCATGAGTCGATTTTCCACCGGGAGCCGCACAAAGATCCAACATCTTCACCGGTCCCGTGATATATTGCCGGAGTACCTGCTCCACAAACATGGAAGAAGCTTCCTGAACATAATAACAGCCTGCATGGAATAAGGGATCGAACGTGAAAGTGAGACGCTCCTCCAAATAGAATCCTTCGGAAGACCAAGGTACTTTATCCGATAAAGAATGATTGATTTTCAATTGATTCAACCGGATGCTAACCGGTGGTTCCTGTTGGAGGGCAACAGCCAGTTTGTCGTATTCTTCATCGCCCAATAGAGCGCGGGTGTAGTCTATAAAAGAAGCAGGTAATTCCATCTTTCGTTTATTAATTTCCGCAAATATCAAAAATATTTCGTCTCTTTGCAACTTTCTATGATATTAACTACGTCTAACAGATAAAGAAATAAATTAAAAAACTATTGATATGAAAAATTTTCTATTAGCATTGATGGTTGTACTGACCACTTGCACACTGGCTGTTGCCCAGACCACCGTTGTTCGTGATTCCATCGGGAAAGTAAAAGTAACTGTGACCAAAGACAATAAAGCAAATACGAACAATACTGCTGTCACAGTGATTGGTGTAGACACAGCAGATGCTGATTCTGCAGACGTAAATGCAAACTCAAGTAATGTTAGCACCACTCATGGCAAAGCCAGCTTCACATTCGATTCGGATGACAGCGATTTCCCCTTCCACAATGTTAGTGCCGGCGGAGGTATTCTGGTAGCAATCATTGCAATCATTGCTGTATTCGGATTTCCGGTATTCATTCTATTTGTAATCTTCTTCTTCCGTTATAAAAACCGGAAAGCACGTTATCGCCTTGCCGAACAGGCACTTGCTGCCGGCCAACCGCTTCCGGCAGAGTTTATCCGCGAAAACAAAACAGTCGATTCGCGTTCACAAGGCATCAAGAACACCTTTACGGGTATCGGTCTTTTCATCTTCCTCTGGGCAATCACCGGCGAATTCGGAATTGGAGCTATCGGCTTACTCGTTACATTCATGGGTATCGGACAATGGATTATCGGTAGTAAACAACAGACTCAAGACGCAAATGCTACCCGGATGTATACGGGTAATAAGGATGAAAAAAAGAACCCGAATAACGTTAGAACCGATAGTTTCGAAATCATCCCTTCTGAATCCGAAGAGAAAGACAAAGGAGTAAACGAAGAAAAGAACGACGAGAATAAATGAGCCAACTCAATGATATATCGTTAGTCGCACAGGTCGTGGTGTTCAAGAACACCAGGGCCTTTGACCAGTTGGTGAAGGAGTATCAGTCGCCCATCCGGCGATTCTTCCTGAACCTGACTTGCGGCGACAGCGAATTGAGTGACGACCTTGCGCAAGATACATTTATCAAAGCGTATACGAACATTGCCTCTTTCCGGAACTTGTCAAGTTTCTCTACGTGGCTGTATCGTATTGCTTATAATGTTTTTTATGATTATATTCGCAGCCGGAAAGAGACAGCCGACTTGGATACAAGAGAAATAGACGCCATCAACAGCACCGAACAGGAGAATATCGGGCAAAAAATGGATGTCTACCAGTCACTCAAAATGCTTAAAGAAGTGGAAAGAACCTGCATCACGTTGTTCTACATGGAGGACATTAGTATCGACAAAATTGCAGGGATTGTAGGAGTACCGTCAGGGACAGTGAAAAGCCATCTGTCACGCGGGAAAGAAAAATTAGCAACGTATTTAAAACAAAACGGTTATGACAGAAATAGACAATGATAAGCTCTTGCGCGATTTCTTCGCAGAAAACAAGCAGGAAATAGCAGATAACGGATTCAGTCGCCGTGTCATGCACCACTTACCCGATCGTAGTAATCGCCTGGCTCGTATCTGGAGCGCTTTCGTGATGACTGTGGCGGCCGCACTTTTTGTATGGTTAGGTGGATTGGAAGCAACTTGGGGAACCATAAGAGAAGTATTTATCGGTATGATTAATCATGGCACTTCAAGCCTTGATCCGAAGTCAATTATTATCGCAGCTGTTGTACTATTATTCATGGCTACACGAAAGGTTGCTTCGATGGCATAATTAACTCCTGGAAAGAAGTTATTTCGTTAAAGAATGATAAATTTGCCCTTGTTAGCAAAGGAGCCCAAACTTAGATATCGTATCTTTGTTCTTCTGTAAACTAAAAGAGTGAGAAGAGTTTTGAAATTACGTATATTTATTTTATTTCTGTTCCTGCCTATATTGAGTGTTCAGGCAGGTATCATCGACAGTCTGATGATACATCCCAGGGACTCAATCGGATTAACCAGCGATTCCCTTGTGCTACGCTATTTACAAGAATCGGGAATCCCTATATCTGATAATAATAAGGTAAAACTGCTAAAAAGCGGACGGGAGAAGTTTATCGATTTGTTTGAAGCCATCCGGGAAGCTAAACACCACGTCCATCTGGAATATTTCAACTTCCGAAATGACTCCATCGCCAATGCTTTATTTGCTCTGCTGGCCGAAAAAGTGAAAGAAGGGGTCGAAGTACGAGCTATGTTCGATGCATTCGGAAACTGGTCGAACAACAAACCACTTAAAAAGAAACATCTCAAGAAAATACGTGAACAAGGAATCGAGATTGTCAAGTTCGATCCATTCACTTTTCCTTATATCAATCACGCCGCCCATCGCGATCACCGGAAAATAGCTGTCATCGATGGAAAAGTGGCTTATACCGGTGGTATGAATATCGCCGATTACTACATTAACGGACTACCCAAAATCGGAACCTGGCGTGATATGCACACACGCATTGAAGGGGATGCCGTCAATGATCTGCAGGAGATATTCCTAACGATCTGGAATAAGGAAACCAAGCAGAATGTAGGTGGAGCCGCTTATTTCCCCCAACATGAGGAACAAACGGACAGTACGAATATTGTGGTAGCAATCGTAGACCGTACCCCGAAAAAGAATAGCCGTATGTTAAGCCACGCTTATGCCATGAGCATCTATTCGGCCCAAAAGAATGTTCATATCGTCAATCCTTATTTTGTACCGACTTCTTCTATCAAAAAGGCGTTGAATCGGACAATCGACCGAGGCGTAAATGTTACAATCATGGTTTCTTCTGCCTCCGATATCCCGTTTACTCCGGATGCCGCACTTTATAAGTTGCACAAACTGATGAAAAGAGGAGCTACTGTCTATATGTATAACGGTGGATTTCATCACTCTAAAATAATGATGGTGGATGATTTGTTCTGTACAGTTGGCACTGCCAACCTGAACAGCCGCAGCTTGCGCTATGATTACGAAACAAATGCCTTTATCTTTGATACCAAAATAACGGGTGAATTAAATACAATGTTCCGGAACGATATCGAGCATTGCACGCAACTAACGCCTGAATTCTGGAAAAAGCGCTCCCCGTGGAAGAAGTTCGTCGGCTGGTTTGCTAATTTATTCACTCCATTTTTGTAATTTTGTGCGGAGAATCATTTTCACCACAACTTATTCATTATGAAACAATACCTGGATTTACTCAATCGTGTACTAACCGAAGGTACAGAAAAAAGTGACCGTACCGGAACCGGAACCATCAGCGTTTTCGGTCACCAAATGCGTTTTAATCTTGATGACGGTTTCCCGTGCCTGACAACCAAGAAACTACATCTGAAATCAATCATATACGAATTACTTTGGTTTCTGCAAGGTGATACTAATGTGAAATATCTTCAGGAACATGGAGTGCGCATCTGGAACGAATGGGCGGATGAGAACGGCGACTTAGGACATGTTTATGGTTATCAATGGCGTTCATGGCCTGACTATAACGGTGGATTTATCGACCAGATCAGTGAAGTGGTGGAAACAATCAAACATAATCCGGATTCACGCCGTATCATTGTAAGCGCCTGGAACGTAGCAGATTTGAATAATATGAATTTGCCTCCCTGCCATGCTTTCTTTCAGTTTTATGTAGCAGACGGACGGTTGAGCCTGCAACTGTATCAACGCAGTGCAGATATTTTTCTGGGTGTTCCTTTTAATATTGCATCATACGCATTATTGCTGCAAATGATGGCACAAGTGACGGGACTGAAAGCCGGAGATTTTGTTCATACCTTCGGTGATGCGCATATCTACCTGAACCACTTGGAACAAGTGAAGCTCCAATTATCACGTGAACCTCGTCCATTGCCACAAATGAAGATCAATCCGGATGTGAAAAGTATCTTCGACTTCAAATTTGAGGACTTTGAATTAGTGAACTATGACCCGCATCCGCATATTGCGGGAGCAGTAGCCGTGTAACTTTATGAGTAAAATATCTATCATTGCTGCCGTAGACCGCCGTATGGCTATCGGCTTCGAGAACAAACTTCTTTTCTGGTTACCCAATGATTTGAAACGTTTCAAAGCATTAACTACCGGAAACACCATACTGATGGGACGCAAAACTTTCGAGTCACTACCGAAAGGCGCATTACCCAATCGCAGAAACATCGTTTTATCTTCCAACCCGGCTACAGAATGTCCCGGTGCGGAAGTTTTCCCTTCACTCGAAGCAGCTTTGCAAAGTTGTAAAGAGGAGGAACACATTTATATTATAGGAGGAGCAAGTATTTATCAGCAGGCTCTTTCTTTCGCTGACGAACTTTGCCTGACAGAAATAGATGATATGGCTCCCGAAGCCGACGCCTATTTTCCGGAAGTATCGCCAGAGATGTGGCAAGAAAAAAGCAGAGAAGCTCATCCTGCGGATGAGAAACATCTCTGCTCCTATGCTTTTGTTGATTACGTGAGAAAATAACGATTAATCTTCATCTTCTATGTCGACCATGATTGGCATCTGCCGCTTAATGGCTTCATGGAAGGAGATTAATGTCTCGGTACGCGCCAAACCCAATGGTTGTAACTTATCGTGAATAATACTCAATAAGTGATGGTTATTCTTTGCGTAAATTTTGATAAACATATCGTATTTTCCGGTAGTGAAATGACATTCCACCACTTCGGGGATAGCTTCTAAAGCTTTTGTTACCGAATCAAAGGATTCGGGATCTTTCAGATATATACCAATATAAGCGCAAGTCTCATATCCGATTTTCTCGGGGTCGATGACATATTCCGAACCTTTTAATATACCTAAATTAGTAAGCTTCTGAATACGCTGATGGATTGCAGCGCCGGAAACATTACATGCTCGTGCTACTTCCAAAAAAGGAATACGCGCATTCCCTGCAATCAGTTTCAGAATTTGCTCATCTAAAGCATCTAATTGATGATGTCCCATTTTTGAATCAAATTGTTTTTATCAATGAATCTTTTATGCAAAGTTAGCGATTTTTCGACAACAAATACTATAATCTATTACTTTTATTTGCAGAAAGCGGATAAGTCAACAATAGTTCGTACCTTTGCGAAAAACATAAATATACCATTAATATGAAACATATTTGCTGTATTATTCTGTGTTTCTGTACTTCTATAGGAAGTTATGCACAGAATTTTGCTGATTATTTTCAGAACAAAACATTGCGAGTGGATTATATCTTTACCGGGGATGCTACACAACAGGCTATTTATCTGGATGAGCTATCACAACTTCCTACCTGGGCAGGACGTCAACATCATCTTTCGGAACTTCCATTGGAAGGCAACGGACAAATTATAGTGAAAGACCTTGCCAGCAAACAGTGTATCTACAAAACGTCATTCTCTTCTTTGTTTCAAGAGTGGCTGTCCACAGACGAAGCTAAAGAAACAGCCAAAGGATTTGAGAATACTTTCCTTCTTCCTTATCCTAAACAGCCTGTGGAGGTAGAAGTCACTTTGTATTCTCCACGAAAGAAAACAATGGCTACTTACAAACATATCGTGCGCCCGGATGACATATTGATTCATAAACGGGGAGTATCACATATTACTCCACATCGGTATATGCTGCAAAGTGGCAATGAAAAAGACTGCATAGATGTTGCTATCCTGGCAGAAGGGTATACAGAAAAAGAAATGGATGTATTCTATCAGGATGCACAACGCACCTGCGAAAGTTTATTTTCTTACGAGCCGTTCCGCTCCATGAAGAGTAAATTTAATATTGTTGCCGTAGCCAGTCCTTCTACGGACAGTGGTGTCAGTATTCCCCGCGAAAATCAGTGGAAACAAACGGCGGTTCACTCCCATTTCGATACTTTTTACTCAGATCGTTATCTGACTACCAGCCGGGTAAAGTCTATCCATAATGCATTGGCAGGCATCCCCTACGAACATATCATTATCCTGGCTAACACGGATGTATATGGTGGTGGAGGAATATACAATTCGTATACGCTGACCACGGCCCATCACCCGATGTTCAAGCCGGTAGTCGTGCACGAGTTCGGACACAGTTTCGGTGGACTGGCCGACGAATATTTCTATGATGATGATGTGATGACAGATACTTATCCGCTGGATGTCGAACCGTGGGAACAAAATATTTCAACACGGGTGAACTTCGCTTCCAAATGGAAAGATATGCTTCCGTCAGGTACTCCGATCCCGACCCCCATTGCTGAAAAACAGAAATATCCGGTAGGAGTATATGAAGGAGGTGGCTACTCTGCCAAAGGCATTTATCGTCCGGCTTATGACTGTCGCATGAAAACAAACGAATATCCGGAGTTTTGTCCGGTTTGTCAACGTGCCATCCGTCGAATGATTGAATTTTATGTTCCTTAATGGAATACAATTATATTATTGTCAAACTTAAAACCCAAACCTCATGATTAGACTTCAACCAATTAGTACGTCGGACCTGCAACATTACAAATTCATGGAAGAGCTTCTAATTGATTCGTTTCCACCGGAAGAGTACCGTCAGTTGGAACAACTGCGCGAGTACACTGATCGTACGGGCAACTTTCATAATAACATCATCTTTGATGATGACCTGCCAGTCGGCTTCATTACCTATTGGGATTTTGACAGTTTCTACTATGTAGAACACTTTGCAACCAATCCTGCCCTGCGAAATGGAGGCTATGGAAAACGCACGCTGGAATACTTATGCAATTATTTGAAACGCCCGATCGTATTGGAAGTAGAACGTCCGATAGAGGAAATGGCAAAACGACGTATCAGCTTTTATCAACGTCAAGGCTTTACGCTGTGGGAAAAAGACTATAGCCAACCTCCTTACAAGCCCGGAGATGATTTTCTGCCCATGTATTTAATGGTACACGGAGAATTGGATTGTGAAAAGGATTTTGAAACAATCAAGAATAAAATTCATACGGAAGTATACGGAGTAAAAAACAACTAAAAAAAGAATCCCGGTAGTTGTTGAACTATCGGGATTCTTTTTATATCTCACTACACAGTGCTGTTATTAAGTCCAGCCATTACTGTATCTGAAACGATAGCGAATATCAAAGACTTTTCCACTCATCTGATAATATCTCTCCAACTCTTCTTTCTTAGAATCCCCTAAAATCTCCCCTAAATTTGCAGTTTTTAAAGAGAGAACAAAGAATTTCCCGTTGGCCAATCCGACTCCCAGCTGGTTACCTTGTGAGGTTTCCGCATTCAAAGCTGTTACATCTTCATCAAATGTTTTCAACAGTTTCAAAGGATCTTTATCTATCGTTGTCCGATCGACATAATAAAGATCATGTCCTTTACCTACCAATAAATAGGTTCTATTATTAATATAAGGTGCTGTATAAATAACAGCTCCCTCCAATTGGCTGCCAAAGTTTATTGACTTGTTCACTGATGGGATAGCTGTTACTTGATTACTTGTTGAAGCCTTATTCACAGAATATTCCTGATATAAATACTCACTTCCTCTCTTCAAAATCAAAGTCATAACATATGTACCATCCGTCAGCCCTGTAGTCTTCGGCCGGGCATAACCTAGATACACAACCTCATAATCTAACAAATCGTCCAACTTCGGTGCATCATAAAAACCATTCTTATCATAGTCTTCTTGCTTTACTGTAAATTGAAGCACTTTACCTGCAGACTGCTTGTCATAATCCATTAGAGCCAAAATACGTTGGTGCTGTCCCTTTTCACCTTCTACAAACGCCATATTCAAAGCACGCATTTCCGGTATAATCAGAAATCTATCCACTTTTACCTCTTTATTTTCGAAAGTCAATGGTGTTGACAGGAATTTGCCTGTATGAAAAGCTTTCTCCGATAACTTTTTACGCGTGTATGCTTTTCCATTCTGATCTACTACGACAGTCAACCACTTTAATTCCGCAATCTGTTTTACTGTCAGATTACTTGTAAAACTGGGTTCCAGGAAAGCATCCGGCAGAACAAGGTCTTTAGTAAAAGCAGCACCTTCCAAATCCACACACTTATCAGCTTTCGGATTCACAATCCAGACAGAAGAAGGATTGCTGCCTGAACCTCCCGAGCGGAAATGTTCCAGCAACCCCACTGTTTCTTTAGGAAGAGTTTCTCTATTTTGTTCTTGATAAACTTTTAGATGTTCCTCATAAATCTGCGCGTCAGTACCCGTTGCAGTCATAAAGTTCAGATAAGAGGCTTGTTCATCTTTCGATAACACCAACCAACCATATAAGTTGTATTTCTGCGTAAAGTCCATCGCTGTACGACCGATGTATGTAAGACCGGTCTTCGGGTTAGTTACACGCAACTGACATTCCACCTGGCTTGCTATTTTCTCTACGGTAAACTCCAATACCCGTTTGTCAGAGATAAACTCACCATTCAATGTCCAGTTATATTCTAATTCTGATTCTGCAATTTCGCGTGTAGCAAAAGTAAGAGTCGGTTCCAATTTGGCTACATTTCCTACAACATAGGTATATTTAGCCCCTCCTAAATCAACTGTTATCTCATTTACATCCTCATAATCATAGTTTCCTTTGTCGCTATAGCAGCTTCCCAAAACCATTATCAGAGACAATAACAGCAGAACATAAATATTCTTTCTCATATTCAAATTCATTTTACTCATTAATAAACCGGAATATCAATATCCAATCCGTTTTCTTCAATATATTCCTTGAAGTCTAATGCATATTTTCTAATCAAGGTTTCATCTACACCTGTCAGGTCGTTGACTCCCGTACATTTGATAAACTCATCAAGTTTATAAGCATCATACGCACCCAAGTAACTTTCAACAGTACTATCCCACCACAAAGGTTTACTAGCTATATCATTAAAGTTTATTGTGATACTTCGCTGGCCAACAAAGCCCGGCTGGAAGTTCTCATTTTCCTTAATGCCAAACACTAAGGTTACTTCTTTATCCTTCAATATATCATTCGGATTCTTTAAAGTCACTGTTATCTGATCTGTAGCAGTTCCCTGATGAAAAACCGGATGAAGATTCAATTCATACATATCCGGAGTAGCAGTTGTCTTTTCCGTATCAATATATAATTCAAAAGTTTTATCCTCTGTCAACAAGTCTCCCATCAGATTCACCTCAAATTCCAACAAATGAGTGGTAAGTCCGGGATAGTAAGAAAAAGAAAAGCTCTGTGATGCGGTTTCTTTCTGTGTAAAATAGACATACGATCCCAAATCGTATCTGCCTATCTGGTCTTTCTCACATGCAGTCAGCACCAAGACCATTGCAGTCAAAAATAAATATATCTTTTTCATCTTCTATTTATCTATAAAATTAGTAAACCATCTCATTATCCGGCAATGGGAATATAAAATTGGTCTTTGAGTTAGGAAGTATATTGTATCTCTTATAAAAATAGTACAACTGACCTTCACCAAGAAATTCTTTACGGGCATCTTTCAGAACCGCTATCTTATATTCCGCCAAAGTAGAAATATAAGAGAAAATTCCGGCTGTGCATCCACGCGCCTGTGCTACCGTTTCCAGTTCTGCCGTTCCGGCTACCGGATCTGTTTCTGCTAAATATTCACCACGTATATAGTGCATTTCGCTCAAACGGATGACAGGAATAATACGTTTATCAAGATCTGTGTAAGATGCATCATCCATATATTTCTTAGAGATCACACAATACCAGTCATAGTCGCTATGAATTTCCATCATACCACCAGTCTCATTCCAGCGTCTGTCATTAGCATTTTCATCGAGAATCTCTGTATAATCGTCATAGTCAATAGAAACCATTCCACCATCTTCATCCCTATTATCCCATGCTTTGAAGAGTTCTACTTCCTTTGAATTTGAAAGAGCAAAAATTAAATCGTCCTTCATTTTAGGATTCGTATTAAAGCTGGCATTAGCAGTAAAAGTGAACATCTTTTCTCCATTATCATCGGTATAATTTATCACTTCCGATGCTGCATCATAAGCTTTTTTCGACTCTCCTGCATAAGAAAATACGCGAGCCTGTAAAGCAGTAATAGCAATATAACTCATACGAAAACCACGACTGGCATAAAACATATCAGTTACCAAATCACCGCCTTCAAAACGATAACTTTTGGTCATTAATAACTTATAACCTTCCTGGTTGTCATAGGTCTGCACTAAACCACGTGCCTCTTCCAAATCTTTCTCTATTTTAGCCAGTACTTCTTTCACTGTCAGGTAGGGTTCTGATACAGAAGGGAAAGTCGCATAATAAGGAACATATTTCTTTCCATCATCTGCTGCGACACTGGGAGCAAACAAACGAAGAACCTCAAAGTGAAGCATCGCTCTTAACGCCAATGCTTCTCCGCGAATCAGACCCTGCTCGAGTGTTTTACCCTGAAAGATGGAAGGATCGGCACCTTCGATATTTTTAATCAATTCATTACAGTTGGCTATCGTATTGTAAGCGGTAGACCAGATACTCTGAATAACCGGTTCCAGTGTTTTATCCGTATACTTATACTGGCAGGCCTGCCAATATTTGGAGTCCGTGCTTCCCAAATTAGATTTGGTATATTGCTGTCCCAATACGTCAGCCATTCCCCATGTCAGTTCTTCTCCCCAAAGATTCTGGCTGGACATCTGCTTATAAATACCATTCAAAGCAATGCGATAGCCATTTCCAGAGTTAAACAGATTTTCTCCATCAACCTGATTATTAGGACTTACATCCAACCAATCGGAACAGGAACAAAACGTCAATGACGTACATAAAACTAATATAATATTTTTAATTTTCATATACTTCCTTTTATTTAATAATTGTCACGACCCACTTAGAAACTTGCATTCACTGTAAAATTGACACTTCTAGAGTAAGGATAGCTCAAGCCGCGTTCTTGTTTCACTGTACAGAAACGGGCAAGGTCATTAGCACCTATTTCCAGACGAAGCATACTCAATCCCAATTTCTTGATTTGTTCTGCACCGAAAGTATAACCTAATGTGATTGAATTCAATGACAACAAATTGTAGTCTTCAATGAAACGAGTCGTTGATTTAGTTATCTCAATACTGTTCTTGCCATTATATAACGCTTTGAAACGAGCATTGTCTCCCGGCTCTTTCCAACGGTCGGAAAAGACACGTTTATCTACGTTAGAGTTGTAGATATCAGCATTTTCGACCTTGGATACCAATGTCGAATTATATCGCTGACCGCCATATTCATACATGAATGTAGTGTACAAACTGAATTTTTTCCAGGAGAAGTTGAAACCAAATGTTCCCTGAATATCCGGCTCGGTATCACCACAACTAATCATATCAGCTGAATCCCACTTAGTAGTCAATGTTCCGTCGCGCTTTTCAAAGATTTCTTTTCCTGTAGCCGGATCGATACCATGAGATTTCACAGCGGAGATAGCTGTAGTAGAAACACCTTCTTCGTATTTACGGAAAGGTTTCGCTGCATCAGCATCGTAGTTACCGAGTTCTGCATATTTCTGATCGACCAGGTCGTTATATGCTTTCAGACTATTAGAAATCTTCACTAATTTATTCTCATTATGACCCAAGTTGGCAAATAATGAAAGCTGCATATCACGTCTACGAATGATATTGCTGCGTACATTTAATTCATATCCGCGGTTCTGCATCTCGCCAACATTGTCTTTATAAGAAGTGAAACCGGTAGAACTGGGAATAGTCACATCATTCACCAAGTCTACAGTGCGTTTATTATAGTAAGCAAACGAAATATAGAACAAGCGTTTTAACAAACCCAACTCAAATCCAAAATCTGTCTGGTAAGTAGTTTCCCAACCTAGATTCACATTACCCATCGCTATCATATTGGCACCCATTCCGGTTTCATACCATTCATCACCATTAATCTCATAAACGGTTTTTGCCGCAAAAGGCTCAAAGTTTACTTTACCGGAAGAACCATAAGTTCCACGAATTTTAAATTCATCAATAAAACTCAACTTCTTTATAAACTCATAGTTATGCAAAGCAAGTCCCAGACCAAACGACCAGAATAAAGCGGTTTTATTATCTGAACCAAATTCAGAAGAACCATCGCTACGAACCGAAGCATCAAGCAAATAAATGTTCTGATAACTATAGTTTAAAGTAGCCAACGCACCGAATAGTCGTGATTTAGTATCGCTCCAATCCGGTTTTTCGTAGATCTTTTGTGCATAGTTAGGAGAATCGAAGTCGCCGGAGGGGAAACCCATATAACGTGCCGAAGTACTTGTGCCACTCGAAGAGGTGGCATTAATACCTACCGACAGATTGATATTGTGTTCCTTAATAGTCCGGTTATATGCAAGGAAAGCATTCATATCCCAAGACAAGGAATTACCACTGCTGGTAGTCAATTCACCGGATATTTTATTCGTACTGCTCAATACGTCTGTATTCTTTGCAGACAACGGATCCAGGAAACGACGAGATTCTGAATAACTTTTAGTTAATGCAAACTGTCCTTTAATTTGCCAGTGATCATTAATATACCAGTTGGCAGACAAGTTATCAATGAATTCGTCCGCATTAGAACGATCATAACTTTTCAATGTAGCCTCATACAAAGGATTGGCCAGATTGTCCATACCCAAATTATGCCATTCGGTTGTTTTTGTCACATAATCACCATCATCATCACGAAAAGTATCATACGGCAGTTTAGTTGTATAATCCGAAAAACTTCCATAAGGTGATTCTTTAGAACGTGTTGACGAATAAGAAACATAGTTACGCACCTGCAAACGACCGATACGGTAATCTAAAGCCAAACCTCCACCTGTACGGTCACGATAAGAGCCTCTCATCACACCATCAGATTTGTTATAGCTCAAATCCACAGAGAAACGCAGATTTTCCGTACCTCCGGTCAAAGACAAACTATGCTTATGATTGAATACAGAATGAACCGGTTGCGAAATCCAGTCCGTATCAACACCCCGTTTTACATTTTGCAATTTGCCGTAGTATTCTCTGTCGAGCGTATATTGCTCACCGGCATCCTTGCCAATATAGAAGCCGGCCAACCGTTCAGTTTCCAGTTTTTCAGAGGCATTCATCAGATTATAATCAGATAAGTCCGGCATTTGCAAAGTTCCGGTCATGCTATAATCGATCTGCAACTTGCCCGGTTTGGGAGGAACGGTAGTGATAACGACGATACCGTTTGCTGCACGTGAACCATACATGGCTGTTGCAGCCGCATCCTTCAAAATTGTGATATTCTCGATACGGTTAGGGTCAAGGTCATACAATTTAGTAGCTGAAACTTCAAAACCATCCATGATGAACAACGGGAGGTTCGGATTATTCTGCAAGTTGGATTTAGAAACTGTTTCCGAATCCAACTCTTTGATACCTATACCTGAACGACCACGGATATAAAGTTCCGGAATAGCATTCGGGTCTGATCCCCACTGGCTATTTTCCTGAATACGGAAAGATGGATCGAATGCCTGCAAAGCAGAGAATACATTCGTCTTAGAAACTTTCAACAGATCTTCTTTCTTGATCTGCACACTGTTACCCGTAAAACTCTTCTTATTAATGTTAGAGTAACCGGTAATTACCACCTCATCAGTCATCACAGCATCTTCTTTCAGCTTAATAACACGCGCCTTATCTTTAGACGCATCGTCTCCCAAACTGATTTCCTCTGTCACCATTCCTATATAGGAAACAATAATCACCGGATGCTTACGAACGGGATAAAAAAGTTTAAACTCTCCGTTAACATCCGTAGTAGTACCAAAATCGGTACCCTTCAAACGAATAGTCACTCCAATCAGTTGGAGTCCTTCCTGATCGACCACTTTTCCAAAAACAGCGCGGTACCCTGATGGTACTTCACTGTTTTCAACCTTTGTTTTTTGTACTTGCTGCTTGTTATCTTTCTGTTGAGCTACCACCGTAACTACCGACAAAAGATATAACAAGGAAAAAAGAAATACTTTTTTCATAATTCGTGTTGTATATTCTATTTATGCAAAATAATGTATGTGATTTATTTAAATTTTAGGGGCATCTTTCCAGGAACGAGTCATCAAGAACAATAGATATTTATAGTGGGCACGCGTTTGTTCATCTCCAGTCATTTGTTGTTTCTTGACTAACTCTGCCAATTTCTGATAAGTACCGTACCATAAATGATTCTGATTATCCGTTGCTATATTATACATGACAGCACGAGAGCCGTAACCCTGTTCCTCTATTGCGCTTTCAGCCTCTTCATCTTCCTCTTCGTCCAAAGCTCCTACTTTGTCTGTGTTATCATCCGACAAATAGTATTGTCCGAACCATCTCTTCTGACCATTTATATCTACACTGTTGCGCACATTCGATAAGAATTCAGCCTGCATAATACGTTCAGGTTCCGTCAACGAACGTCCCTCCATTGTCGGACGCCATACTAATTCATATAAATCGTCGATATATTCTTTCGGGCTATAAGAAGACGGATCACGATAGTACGTCAACGAAACACGCTTAGTCTGATATAAGTCTGTAATCACATTCTTTTCCTTTACTACATAATTCTTCAGAATCTTACGGGCCTGTGAACCGGAGAATGAAAGTTTCTTAATGACGTCTTCATCATCAATCCATTCCAAATCCTTCAGTTGAGTAAACAGAAAATCTAAAGAAGCTCTTTGCAAATCCTTGGGTACTGCGGTAAGAGTTGCGTTAGCGTCACCAACAAAGTGCTCATTCAAATAGAATGAACCGATATTACGATATACATTAAACAAATATCCTCTCAATTGCTGTACGATAAACGGAAATACCATATTACGATAATCATAATTCTTATCTTCCGCATCCATCCATTCATGCATATGAGCTACAATGTAACGCAAATTATTAATACCGTATGTACTGGCTTTAATCGCATCGTTTCCTAAATCAAAAGAAAGAGCCGATGGATCGAATGTAGTCAGCAAATACTGTTTGGTTCCAAAACGATACATCGGATCACCACTTTTCTCACTAATCCACTGGCGTACTACCTTATTCTCTTCCTGTGCAGTTTGTGCTTCTAAAATAGGTTTGTAGGCTACTTTAATAGCATAGTAGTCATACACTCCCAATTTAGGAGAAAGCATCACTCCTTTATCACCCGGTTGAGCCACATAGTTGAAACCTACTTCATCCATCACAGAGGCAGTTATTCCATATTTCTGCGTATAAGAAGCCGACCGTAAAGAATCCGTCGGTATAGCAAAAGAACCTGCCATATTCTCTATCAATCCTAAAGCAAAACCCACTTCCCGGCGAACGGCACAACGAAGCGTTTCACTCATCAAATCATCCGGCAAACGAAGATGACGCGCATCCGGATCAACCTGGGAAGTCTGTACAAAACGCTGGATATTATTCCACTTCAGCAAATCATGATAAAGATATAAAGAAGCATTCATGATTTCCCCGGTACGAGGATCAGCAAATGATGCATCTTTCATAGTCGTCACCACTCCGGTAGGAACATAACGAATCGTACTGTACTTTAAATTGTCAGGATCAAAATCCGGATCATCTTTCGGGAAATCCTTCACCTGGATAGCATCTTTGAAACCGATAGCCTCGAAAGCCTTATTCCAGTCATTTACTCCTGCTTTTACAGCTGCTCTCCAACTTACCGGGAAGTTTGGATCCATATAAAAGACAATCGGCTTTTTCGGTTCTGTCAGTTCACCACGTTTGTACTTATCAACATCCGACACCTCCAGATTCCAACGTTTCATCCGGTGTTCCATTCTGGAACCGTCTACCTCCGTACCCATATTTTCCATGGCTACAGTACCTATGCCTATTCGAGGATCGGCTAAACGCGGACGCATCTGCGGTTTTTCAGGAAGCAATAATAAAGTACGGTTTACCGTTATGCTAACAGGTTCATCCACACTTACAAGTTGTCCACCTACGCTTAAATTCATCAAGTAAGTCAATTTAGAAATAATAGAAACATTATCCTCAAAAGCCTTTACTCCCATCAGGTAAGACAAATCATCCTTGAATTTTACAGCTTGTCTGCCCGATCCATATTCCATTGTACGTTTACCACTTGAAAAAGGATTCATATTTTCCGTATGAGATACAAAGTAGGAAGTCATATCCACTACAACGGCCGAAGAGTCCTTATTAAAGGCAGCAATAGTGAATGCATCAACAATGGTTGATAATGAATTCTTCTTCAGTCCTTCCTGCATATTCTGATTCGCCGAACTGGAGAATATCATATTCTGTCCTGTTCTGCTAACTTCCTTCATATACAGTGTGCTGTCTACCACTGCAAATTTAATGTGACGGGGAGTATACGACATCGTTCCTGCCGGTCCATTTCCCATATCAGATGTTTCTACCACTTTGGAGCCTAAAAGAAACTCCCGTCCCATAAGTGAAACTGGGAACTCCACGAGCAGCTTTTTCTTGTCCACAAAGTGTAAAGTAAGCAAACCTTTAGAGGTTTCCACCTTCTTGTCTTTAAACAGCTTTTCGTATTTACTGAGTTTTTTCTCTTTCTTTTCTGTTTTATCTTTTTTCTTTTTCCAGAAAATCGTATTTGCGTCTGCAGCAGGCAACGTAAATACCGCAGCCAGACAAATGATCAAAAATCGTCTCATATCGTGTTTTCTTATTATTTTACCAATTACGTATGTCTTCTATCTTCTCAAGCAACTGTCCATAGTGCATCCTTGTTTCATCAGAACCGGAATTCAAACGCGATTCCATTAACTTCTGAATACGGATCAACAACCCATGATACAAATGCAGCTGATTATCATTAGATAAATTGGTGATGTATCCCAAAGGTCCGAATCCTCCAACTGTATTTACTTCAGGCCGGACAGACTGCAACAATGTTTCAATCTTCTTACCTTTCTTTTCACGACCTGTAGTTTCCATGTGATTGGGCAACTGCAACTTTCTCAAGATAGCGGCCACCACTTCATATTGAAGTAGCATCTCTGCACGATTCAATGACTTTCCTTTTAAAGTCGATGCCCATACACCACTGTAAATGTCATTCAGGTATTCTTCAGGAGAATAACTGTTCTTATCTTTGTAGTAAGCCAATGACACTCGTTTGGTAGCCACCAAAGCTGTTGCAAAATTCTTAATCAGCTTTTGATAAACCGGCGTCTGTACCGGCATATTACGAAGGATGGAAGAATCATCTAACCAAGTCATGTTACACAACTCGTTCATCACAAAACGAGCCGCTTCACGTTGTTGCGCTTTAGATACAACAGACAGAGACTGATTACGATCGCCTACTATATGTTCGGACAAATAAAATCCTCCTACATTTCGAAAAGCATACATCAAATATTGGTTATACCGATTAACTATCTCCGGGTAGATCTGAATACGGAAACGGTAGTCCGAATCTTGTTGTTCCACCCATTTGTCCATATTCCCCAAGATATATTTCAGATTACTGATTCCATATTTTCCCGCTTTAACAGCATTGTTACCCAAATCACCTCCGAGCGCACTCGGATCGTATTCTGCGCCCTGATATTGCGCTTTTCCATAACGATAAACCGGATCTCCTGACTTCATAGATACCCATCTCATTATCTTTTCACGGATTTCTTCTGGTGTCTTCGCATCCGGAACGAGCATATATCCCATCTGAATCGCAAACAAGTCATAAGCTCCCAACTTATTTTGAATGAAATCAGCCTTACCATCTTGCGGTTGAGCAATATAATTATAAGGAAGCTCATCCATCACAGAAGAGGCAATACCGTTCTGCCTGGTAAATTCAGGTGAACGCAATGATTCTACAGAAAATGCGGCCGACGCGGAAGCGTTATCTGCCAAACCTAAACAATGGCCTACTTCACGAGCCACATAAAGCCGGATACCCTCTAATAAAACCTCTTCCGACAATTGTATCCCCCGCATACGTTCATCAACTTGAGCTGTTTGAACAAAACGTTGACTGGCTATTGTCTTAGCTATATCATGTCCGACAAAAATAGTTCCATTAATAATTTCTCCACTACGAGGGTCCACCCAAACTTTACTCTGAGTTTTTGAGAGATTTACAGGAACATAACAGATGCAAGAATACTTCAAATTTCCGACATAAAACGTCGTATCATTTGCAGGAAAATCCGCAGTCTGAACAGCATCTTTAAACCCAGCCATTTTAAACGCTTCATTCCACCAGTTAACTCCTTCTTTTATTGCTTTTTTCCAGGCTTCCGGAAAATCACTATCGATATAGAACAACACAGGTTTCCGTGGAGCAACTAAATCGCCCCGGCGATATGCCTCCTTATCGGTAGGAAGCAGATTCCATTTATGTTGCAAATATGAAAAAGCCGTACCGTCTTTTTCTGTCGATATCTTTTGCTTCTTGGTATATGTATATCCTAAACGGGGATCGCCCAACCGCCAGGTCATGACCTCTTCCGGCAATAAAAGCATTGAATAAACAGCCTTCACTCGTACATTTCCTCCTCTAACCTCTCTTTTATTAGCAAGTAGAGACTGATAAAAACTCATATCCAGATTAATTTCCAAGTTATCATCAAAGACATAGAAATTCCTGATAGAAGAGAGATTCTTTTTCAAGATAGCTTTCAACTCCAATTTACCATATTTCTCATCTTCTAAAGAAGCACTATTCTGATCAAATAAAGGAAGGCGTTTATTATCAGCTAGAAAGAACTTAGTAACTTCAAATACCACTGCCGTGCTATCCATATTATAAGCCACAATCTTGAATGATTCCATATTCGGCGCTATATTACTTTTCGCTACTGCCCTGCTTATATCAGACTGGTTGCTATATACATCCATTCGAGAAACAGGAGTTACATTTTGCATATATATCTGATCCTCTTGTATAGCAAAACGAATATGTAGCGGAGTAGTCATAGTCTGTCCAACAAGACCGCTTGTATTATTACTTGTCGCCGAAACCGAAGAACCCATCAAAAAATCACGTCCAAGCAAACTTTTAGGAAACTCAAAGTAAAGTTTATCATTAATCTTATGGATTGTTATAAGTCCTTTCTTTGTCACCACTCTTTTGTTCTTAAACAAACGTGGGTATTGAGTATTCCTTTTTTTAGAAGCAGTCCGAACCGTATCCGATTTTGCTTCCGTTTGCACTTTCTCCTTTTTCTTGGCAAAAACATCAGAAGTTCCGGTAGCTAACATAAAAGCCCCGGTCAATAACACTATAAATAACTTCATCACTCAACAATTTTTATTTTGCCTTTTCAAAGTCATTAATGATAGACAATAAATATTCATAGTGAGAGCGGGTTGCATAGGAACCTGAATTCTTACGCTTTTCCACTATATTCTTTATACGCGTCAATAAATCAAAATACAGATGATTCTGATTATTATTGGAAGTATTAAGCACATAATAGATATAGTCAAAGCCTGCATATTCATTTATCTTTTTCATTGCGTTAGCAGTCTGGTAATAATGTCCTGCATCTACACAACAATCTGCATCTCCCTGCTCTGTCAAATGTTTATATACTTCAAACAGCTGAAACAGAGGCAAATCCGTATTAGCCGGCAACTGTAAAGCACCTGTCTGGGCAGCTTGTTTCAAATCCGCGAACAAGACTTCATCAATCTCGTCTTTCTTTGTCAGCGGGTCAGCATTACGAATAATACCCATCAATACTTCTGTCTGCAAAATACGTTCGGATTCGGTTGGTTCCACATTTTTAATAGTCGATTCCCATAAAATGGTATAAATATCATCTAAATACTCCTGTGGAGAATATGCCGAAGAATCACGGTAAGCAGCCAATGAAACACGTTTTGTATTCAGAATCTTCTTACTCATCGATTTCAGGATGGAACGGGACATTGAACCGTCAAAAGTCAGATTCTTTACTACATCAGGATTATCTATCCAGTCTATGTTCTTTAATTCATTCAAAACAAACTGAACAGCACGCTTCTGCATATCGTGAGGAATCACTTCTGATGTATTATACGGATCGCCGACATAATGTTCATTGATAAAGAAACCACCCACATTTGCCCAGGCATTATTCAGATAACGCACATACTGCGAAACCAATGCATCATAAAGATGATCTCGATAGGTAAAATCAGGATCCTTATCATTCAGCCATGTATTGAAATTGCCTAATATATATTTCAGGTTCTTGATGCCATAAGCACCTGCCTTCATAGCATCATTACTGATATCTTCCGATAAAGAAGTCGGGTCAAAAACACCATAACCTAACTGTTGTTTCCCATATCTATATTCCAAATCCCCTATTTTACTCTTAATAATACTTTCTAAATAAGGAACCTCTTCTTCAGTAGTTTTTGCTTCCGGAAATACTGTATATCCCCACTTAATGGCATAATAATCATAAGTACCTAATACCGGAGGAGTAAGACATACATCTTTATCTTCGGGTTGTGCAATATAATTAAAACGGGCATAGTCCATAATAGATGGAGTAGTGCCATGCTCTTTCATAAACACAGGATCACGATACGATTCTGTTGCATAAGCAAAAGAAGATCCCATATTGTGCATCAATCCCAGACAGTGACCTACCTCATGAGATATGATATAGCGCAAACTCTCGTCCAATACATCCTGAGGAAGTTTGGGAGTCCGCACTCTTGGATCAACTTGTGCCGTTTGCACAAATCGCATATCATTCACCAACTGGATAACATCATGATATACAAATACAGAGGCATTAATAATCTGACTGTTTCTAGGATCAATCCATGATGGTCCCATCGCATTCGCGATTCCGATCGGAGCATAATTAATGCAGTTATACTTAATATTAGCCGGATCAAATTCAGGATCATCTTTCGGGAAGTCTTTCACCTGCATTACATTCTTAAAGCCAATACGTTCAAAAGCTTTATTCCATACCAACACCCCTTCATGAATACCCTTTTTCCATTCTTCAGGGAAAGCATCGTCAACATAAAAAAGAATAGGTTGCGTAGGTTCAACAAGTTCTCCTCGCTTGTAAGCTTCTACATCTTTAGGATATACATTCCACTTATTAGCATAAGTATTCATTTTCACTCCGTCATAATCATCAGCAATCTCTTCCTTATTTGAAGTAAAATAGCCAATGCGCGGATCAGCCATACGCGGCATCATTTCGGGAGTCTCCGGCAGCAAAACAAATGACCGGTTTACTTTTACCGTAACAGGTTCCTGATAGGCAATTGCAACAATGCCCATATAAAGTAAATCCTGCAAATAGCTTAAACTGGATGTTACCGATATGTTATCATCAAATGATTTTATCTGATCGACATAAGAGAGCTCTTTTTTGAAAGTTGCCCGGCGCACACAAGCACCAAACATTGTCTTCTTACCATAAGGGTCAAAAATAGCCATGCGCTTATTATCGCTCACCAGAAAATCCGTCATGTCGAATACTACAGCTGTACTATCTGCATTATACGCCATCACTTTGAATCCTTCCATTACAGGCTCTCCGACTCCTTTCTTCATTGCCTGTTTTATGGACTCATCCTTACTCGTAGAAAAGATCGGGCGACGTGCAAAGTTACTCACTTCGCGCATCTCCATCACACTATCGCGTAATGCGAACTTAATGTGCAGGGGCTTTTTAATTTTTTGCCCAACCAATGCATTTCCATTGTCACTAATCTCTGAAACTGTCGATCCTAGAAGCATCTCGCGATTCTGAAGGGTAAGAGGGAATTCAAATAAGATTTTTCCTTCAATCTTATGAAGAGTTATCACTCCTTTTTTCACTTCATCTTTCTTCCCTTTAAAAATTTTCTCGTAGGGAGACTCTTTCTTCGTAGTTTTCGTGTTTTTTTTCTTCTTTGCGTAAATCGGTTCTACCGTCACTAACATTGCGCACGCTAGTACCAACAAAAGAAACACCTTCTTTGCAACTAACTTATTCACAATCAAAATTATTTTAATTATATTATAAATAATAAAAACAGTCGCAAAATTATATATAATTCCTATTGAAAGTGAATTTTATCATACCAAATTACAATTATTTTATTCTTTTTTATCTTAAAGGCTTCTATTTAAGAACATATAAAGTGGCTATATTCCAATACAATGCAACATTTGCATATAAAAAGAAAGGGTATCCAAACAGATTGGACACCCTTTCTTTTTATATATTAAATTAACTAATTATTTCTCACCACGTTTCGTAGCCGAATAGTTAATCTTCAAAGCATAAGATTTTCTAAGAGCATTTTTTACATCAGTAACAATACCCATCTTTGTCTTCTGATCTACTTTCAGAGACACAGTCATCTTAGCAGCATCGCCTTCATTCATACTCGCACGTTCCTGAAAAATGAAGTCTTGTACTTCACCCACTTCAGCATAACTGTCATTCAACTGAATACGACTTTCAGTACCCATTTTCGCGCGATATTCTTGTGTAGGTTCCCCTACATAAATGAATGTTACCAGTGATTTCTTCTCCAGTTTTTCGAGTTCAGTACCTTGCGGAAGTGTAAACTGCACCTTTAATGTTACCTCACGCATCGTTGTTACAATCATAAAGAAGAACAACAAGGTAAAGATAAGGTCAGGCAACGAAGAAGTATTCAATGCCGGCATTTCACGTTTACCAGTCTTATTAAATTTTCCCATTACTTACTTCTTTTTTTCTCCGTATTTTTTAGGTTCTGCTTCAGAAATTCGTTGCGGATAAACTTCACGAACAGCTTTCTGCTGTGCATCATTCAGTTCAGCGTAAGTAACCCCAAACTTTTCTTGAGCTAACTCATCTCTCAATTCATTGTATGCAGCTACCAATTCGTTCTGCACACTTATATATGCCTGATAAGAAGACCCGCGGTCATTCTGCAAAGAAATTACATGCTTATCATTAACAAGAGTAGTACCAAAGAAATCGACATTTTTTTGTGTCTTTTCCGGCATATTCTCAGCGTTATTGATGTTAGCAATAAACTCTTTGGCTTTCTGCCTCAACTGATCAACACCAATATAATCATTCCCGCACATCAAAGCATCATCTTTATTCAGATAAACCTGCAGGATGTTACGTTCTTTAATTTTATCGGTATTCTCATTCTTTTCATCTTCGGGTGGTGGAGGCAAAAGTCTTGCCAAACCACGGTCCGTATCCATTGATGTTGTAATCAAGAAGAAGATCAGCAACAAGAAAGCAATATCCGCCGTAGAACTTGAGTTTATATCAGGAACTTTTCTTTTTCCTTTTGCCATTTTAATAACTTATTTAATCGAGTATCCTCAATTGATTACGACAATTTTTTCTTTATACCACTCGCAATGATTGCAACAACTGTCACAAACAACAATATGTAAATAGAATAAAGGAACATATCAGTTACTTTCAGCCAAAAAGGAACATTGTCTGTACCACTATAGCCAGGAATCTGCATTGGTGTACCATCACCCATTGCCCAAGCTACAATAAGAACAACAGCTAAAAGAACCAAACCAAGTAAAGACTTGATGGCATTTGCCGGGTTATCCTTCAAAGCTGCACCAAATTGGAATACAGCAGCAATAACAGTGGCTGCAATGGCTAAGCCAAACAAAACGTACATCAGATAGAGTAAGGCGTCTGTTTGAGCCGGTTGCCACATTTCGGGATCTACTCCCGGAATTAAGGCATCGCCCGAGGCATCTCCTCCTAAGAAGAACAAGCCAATAACGATCAGAATAATAGCAAACATCGCATACAGTGCGTAATACGATATTCTATATGTTAACTTACTCATTTTAGATTATTTTTTGTATTTCAAGTTATATTTGATTACCATATCAAGCAAAGAGATAGAAGAATCTTCCATTTCACTTGTAAGAGCCTCAATTTTAGAAAGTACGTAGTTGTAGAATACCTGAAGGATCAATGCTACAATCAAACCGAAGATAGTTGTAATCAAGGCTACTTTCATACCACCTGCAACAACCGTCGGAGAGATATCACCTACCTGCTGGATTTTATCAAATGCCTGCACCATACCGATTACAGTACCCAAGAATCCGAGTGACGGAGCCATTGCGATAAACAGTGTGATCCAAGAACATCCTTTTTCAAGGTAACCTGCCTGTACACCACCATAAGATACAACTGACTTCTCAACTACGTCAATACCTTGATCGATTCTCATCAAACCTTGGTAGTAGATAGAAGCAACCGGACCTCTGGTGTTACGAGCAATGTCTTTAGCAGCTTCAACATCACCTTTTTCCAAAGCAGCTTCGATAGATGCCATGAATTTTTTTGTGTTGATTTCAGCCAAACTCAAATAAATGATACGTTCAATACAGAAAGCCAAACCGATCACCAAAGCGATAGCTACCAAACTCATGAAAGATGCAGTACCTTCGATGAATTTAACTTTGATTTCCTTGTGAATACCACCCTCTTCTGCAGCAGGAGCAGCAGCTGTAGTAGCTTCAGCGGCAGGAGCAGCTTGTTGTTCAGTTTGTTCTGCTGCAGGAGCGTCTTGAGCCTGAGCAAGTTGAATTGAGCCAAAAGTGAAGGCCCCAATCACAGCAACAATTGCAAATAACTTTTTCATTGTGTGTCTAATTTTTAAGATTAATTAATTAATTGTTATTTTATTGTTTTAATTGTTTTCCACTTTTTGCCCTTTCACAGCAATGCGGAGAGAGCGGGATTCGAACCCGCGATACACTTTTGGCGTATACACGCTTTCCAGGCGTGCCTCTTCAACCACTCGAGCATCTCTCCCTCTGTGTTTTCAGCATTTTCAGCTACAAATGTATTCTTTTTTTTCTTTTCAAGAAGCATTCTCCCCCTTTTATCTTGAATAAATACTGCAAATTAATATAATTTAAAACCTTTCGAACCTTATTTGCGGATTCCGAACACTTTTAACGCATTCACAGAAGTGACCTGTGCCACATACTCCGGATCCATCTGATAAATATCCGCCACCTTCATGAGTGTGTCTCTCACATTGGCACTTTCATTCCTCTTTCCCCTGTTCGGCACAGGAGCCAAATAGGGAGAATCGGTTTCAAGCACAATGCGCTCTAAAGGAACAGTCGTCAATGCCTCCGGCAAAGTCGATTTCTTGAAAGTTACAACTCCATTGATACCTAACATAAATCCTTCAAATTCCAACAATTTCGCCGCTTCTTCCGATGTCCCGGTAAAACTATGAAAAATGCCGGTCAAAGAGGTATTTTTATAGGGTTCCATTACCTTATATATATATTCAAACGCTTCTCTTGAATGGATTACAATGGGAAGACCATATTCCAGCGCCCACTCTATTTGCTTTTCAAAAACCAAGATTTGCTCTTTCAGAAGAGTCTTGTCCCAATAAAGATCAAGACCTATTTCTCCGATAGCCACAAACTCACGGGAAGTCGACAAGTATTTGTGAACAATCGCTAATTCCTGTTCATACGATTCATTGACAGAAGTAGGGTGCAGTCCGATCATCGGATAGCAAAATCCCGGATAATCCCTACAAACCGACAACATAGCATCAATGGTCGTACTGTCTATATTGGGCATAAAAATATAGGAAACTCCCGCTTTCTGCGCACGTTCCATCACCAATGGCAGGTCTTCGGTAAATTCTTCAACAAAAAGATGAGAATGAGTATCGATCAACATGATATTTCTTTTTCTTCTTTTATTTTTTCGCTGGAGCGATAATAATATATCAGTCCATAGTCGCGGCATTTTTCTAATCGGGTATCATTGGGAGTGACATCCTGGTATTTGGCTTCTACCTGATTCCAGATATCCAAAATCAATTCATCGGCACGGTCACGCATAGACGCCAGTTCATCAAGACTACGATTGGTTAATGCCTGATAGTTCTTCTGCCGTTCATAGCTTTCCAGAAAAATATCATAATGCACTTTTACGCGTGCAATAGTCGGATTATAAATAGGTATGCCACCTTGAGTGGTCCTTAATTGTTCGCCTTCGATTATTTTCTTCCCCCACTCTACCAGAGAGGCTTCATTCAACAGGTCCGGTACGGTATTGGAAGCAGGCAAGCCATATAACTCTTTATGTGCCACCTTGATTTCATCACGAAGCACTGCCAAATTGAGCACCTGAATAAAATGAGAGATATACAGCCGGGCAGTCTTCACATTCATCTGGTGTTTACGGCTGGCACGCGACTGATTATCGTAGCACTGGGTATAATAAATTTGCGCTGCCTCAAACCGATGCAAAAAGTTACGCGCTTCAAATAATGTCTTCAATGTAATAGCCAAGTCACGCACATTATACATCTCTCCCTTTTCGACAGCCGCTTTCAGCGCCCGAACTCTTGCTTGATCAGTATTTGGTAGTCGTCTATAAGGCATATCTCCGATACTTAACTACATTTCACGATACATTAATAATTTCACCAGATTCTTCAGTTCTTTTTTTCTGTCTTCCGCAACAGCTACCGCCGCCAGACTTTCCATAGCGAACGTATAATATTCACGCATTTTGCTTTCACAAATATTGCGGATATTCAACTGATTATAGATTTCAGTTACCGCTTCGATTTTTTCAGAAGGTTGAAAAGCCTCCGCATTCAACCAACGATTCAATTCAGCATGCTGCTTTTCATCCGCACGGTTCAGTGCTTTGATAAGCATATATGTTTTTTTATTGCAGAGGATGTCTCCACCTATCTTCTTCCCGAACACTTCCGGATCACCATATACATCCAACAAATCATCCTGTAACTGGAATGCTACTCCAATATGCATTCCAAAATTATATAGATTTTCTGCATCTTCAGCAGTCGCTCCTGCCAGAATTGCACCTATTTTAAGACTACCCGCAAGCAACACGGCTGTTTTCAAACGAATCATTTCAATGTATTCGTCTTCTGTAACGTCACAGCGAGATTCAAATTCCATATCCAGTTGCTGTCCTTCACAGATTTCGAGTGTAGTCAAACTGAATAAATCCATCACTTCTTTCAGGTGTTCCGGTGGACAACCCGTCATATACCGAAATGCCAGAATCAACATAGCATCTCCCGAAAGTACAGCAGTATTATCATTCCAGACCTTGTGCACGGTAGGTTTCCCTCTGCGCACATCCGAACGATCCATCAAATCATCATGCAACAAGGTGTGATTGTGGTAAACTTCAATCGCAGTGGCAGGATCGTATATAGACGCAACATCCTCCCGATACAAGTTATATCCCATCAACATTAATACAGGACGTATCCGCTTCCCACCCAGAGAAAGGATATATTCAATCGGTTCATAAAGTCCTTTCGGCGTCCGGGTAAACTGGATTTCAGAAATATGATTATTTATCTTATCGAGTAATTGAGAAGCTGTAAACATGATGAATAAAAAAATTAATGAATAAAAAGAGGCTGCCGAAAGCAGCCTCTCCATTTATAGTGTTACAAATTACTGCAATCTAAACATCACAGGAACTGTAAATTTAACACGTACCGGTTTTCCGCGCTGCATACCTGGTTTCCACTTCGGCATGGTATTAATCACACGGAGGGCTTCTTTATCCAGATACGGGTCGACGCTACGTACAACCTTCGCATCTACGATACTACCGTCTCTGTTAACAACGAACTGTACGATAACACGTCCTTGAGTTCCGTTTTCCTGTGCGATAGTCGGATATTTAATATTTTTTGCCAGATACTGCATCAAAGCTGCTTGTCCGCCCGGGAAGTCCGGCATATTTTCTACAACCTCGAAAATAGTCTGTTCTTCCGGTTCTTCTTCAACCACTTGTACAGGCACATATTTTACTTCTACACGAGCTTGATTATCTTCATTGATAATAGTTGTTGTTTCCTCAATATCAGCTTTATCATCCACAATCTCCAGCAATTCTGCTACCTTTGGAGCTTCAGGTGGTGGTGGAGCTGCTTGTTCAGGGGTTTCGGTAATAGGAATAATTTCCTCTTCAAACACGACATCGGCTACTGCCTGGCTTGTATCTATCTTCACGTCACGCTGGGTCCATTCGAACGCCACGAACATGAAAGCTAGAACTACCACGTAACCAACGAGCAACCATGTAGACTTCTTGCCTTCCAGGTCTGCCTTGGGTGATTTTTTAACTTCCATAAATTTATTAATATAATGATTAAAAAAAAGTGTCCTTTCATGTGTCTCCGGGCAAATATAGTACATTTTCATGTATTCGTTCCCCTCTTTGCCTCTTTTTATCCGGCTTTTTAACTTTTTTAATTCTTTCGTACTTGTCTTGCTCCTTTTAACGGCAAACTTATGGTTGATTTTCAAATTTACCGTATCTTTGGCGAACAAATCAGATGAACTGAATATGAAAAAGATAACAATTGCAATCGATGGCTTTTCCTCTTGTGGAAAAAGTACAATGGCCAAAGATCTTGCCCGCGAAGTGGGTTACATTTACATTGACAGTGGAGCCATGTATCGTGCGGTCACTTTATATAGTATAGAAAACGGGATTTTCAACGGAGACGTGATCGATACGGAGAAACTGAAAAAAGAAATCAAGAACATTCGTATATCTTTCCAGCTGAATAAGGAAACCGGACGTCCCGACACGTATCTGAACGGCGTGAATGTGGAGAATAAAATCCGTTCAATGGAGGTTTCTTCCAAAGTGAGCCCTATCAGTACGCTTGACTTCGTACGTGAAGAAATGGTGGCGCAGCAACAAGCAATGGGAAAGGAAAAGGGCATCGTCATGGATGGCCGGGATATAGGAACTACCGTTTTCCCGGATGCGGAACTGAAAATATTTGTAACCGCCACTCCCGAAATCCGTGCTCAACGCCGTTATGACGAGCTGAAAGCAAAAGGACAGGAAGCCAGCTTCGACGAAATTCTGGAAAACGTGAAACAACGGGATTATATCGATCAAAACCGTGAAGTAAGCCCGCTGCGCAAAGCAGAAGATGCGCTGCTCCTGGATAATACCGACTTATCGATTGAAGAGCAGAAAAAATGGCTTTTCGAACAATTTAATAAGGTAAGTAAATAGTTTGTTTTATGATCAAGGTAGAGATAGACGAAGGTTCCGGCTTCTGCTTTGGTGTGGTGACAGCCATTCATAAGGCAGAAGAAGAGTTGGCAAAGGGAGAAACACTCTATTGCCTCGGAGACATTGTGCATAATAGTCGGGAAGTGGACAGGCTGAAAACGATGGGATTAATCACCATCAATCGGGAAGAATTCAAGCAATTGAAAAATGCAAAAGTATTGCTCCGGGCGCATGGCGAGCCACCGGAAACTTATATGATTGCCCGTGAAAATAAGATCGAGATTATCGATGCGACCTGTCCGGTTGTATTACGTTTGCAGAAACGCATCCGACAAGGGTATCTGGCAGACAGTGACGAAGAAAAGCAAATTGTCATCTACGGCAAGAGCGGACACGCTGAAGTGTTGGGACTGGTAGGGCAGACAGACGGAAAGGCAATTGTGATTGAAAAGGCAGAGGAAGCCAAAAAGCTGGATTTAAACAAAAGTATCCGCCTTTTCTCACAGACAACCAAGTCACTGGACGAATTTCAAGAAATCGTAGAATACTTCAAACAACATATTTCACCGGAGGCTACTTTCGAATATTATGATACGATCTGCCGTCAGGTTGCCAACCGTATGCCTAAGCTCCGGGAGTTTGCGGCTACACACGATTTGATCTTCTTCGTCAGCGGCAAAAAGAGTTCGAACGGAAAGATGCTGTTTGAAGAATGTTTGAAGGTGAACGCTAATTCGCATTTGATAGATAACGAGAAAGAAATCGATCCTTCTCTTCTTCAAAACGTAAAATCGATTGGTGTATGTGGGGCGACTTCTACTCCGAAATGGTTGATGGAGAAGATTTACAATCACATTCGGACGCTTATCAAAGAATAATTGCTTTATTCATAAAAGAATAATAGCAAAGCAACATAAGAAAAAACGGCAAAGTAACACGAATGAATAAAAAGAAAGCAAGAAAGGGCTATTTGAACATTTTTAATGTTTTCTTCATACGAAAAAAAACTTCATAACCGCTGCTTTCAACTTTTTATTGTACATTTGCCGCGTCAAACTAATTAATGAGAGATTGTTATATGGGAACAGTTAAGTGTATCGGAATTTTGACCTCCGGAGGTGATGCTCCGGGAATGAACGCTGCTATACGTGCAGTGACACGTGCAGCTATCTACAATGGATTGCAAGTCAAAGGTATATACAGAGGCTATAAAGGTCTGGTCACAGGTGAAATCAAAGAATTTAAGAGTCAGAATGTGAGTAATATCATACAGTTGGGTGGTACTATCTTGAAAACAGCCCGTTGTAAAGAGTTCACGACTCCGGAAGGTCGCCAGTTGGCTTATGATAATATGAAAAAAGAAGGCATTGATGCCTTGGTTATCATTGGTGGAGACGGTTCACTGACAGGTGCACGCATCTTTGCACAGGAATTTGATGTTCCATGTATCGGACTGCCGGGAACTATTGATAATGACCTTTACGGTACAGATACTACTATCGGATATGACACTGCATTAAATACGATATTGGACGCTGTGGATAAAATACGTGACACGGCCACTTCACACGAACGTTTGTTCTTTGTAGAAGTGATGGGACGTGACGCCGGTTTCCTTGCACTGAACGGAGCGATCGCTTCGGGAGCGGAAGCTGCTATTATTCCGGAATTCAGTACGGAAGTCGACCAACTGGAAGAGTTTATCAAGAACGGATTCCGTAAATCAAAAAACAGTAGTATTGTATTGGTAGCCGAAAGCGAACTGACCGGAGGAGCCATGCATTATGCCGAACGTGTGAAAAACGAATACCCGCAATACGATGTACGTGTGACGATCTTAGGTCACCTGCAACGTGGTGGTAGCCCGACTGCCCACGACCGTATCCTGGCAAGCCGCCTCGGTGCTGCTGCTATCGACGCTATTATGGAAGATCAACGTAACGTAATGATCGGAATCGAACATGATGAAATCGTTTACGTACCGTTTAGCAAGGCTATTAAGAATGACAAACCAATCAAGAGAGATCTTGTCACTGTATTGAAAGAGCTTTCAATCTAATCTTTTTATTTTTAGGAGTTCAGCTTATATCAGTATATAATATAAGATAAAGAGCGGTGGATGAACAGGAGATTTCCTTATCATTCACCGCTCTTCTTTCATTTATTCAATGCTTCTTTTCACCACAGAGGACACGGAGGACACAGAGGTGAATTTGTTTTATGACTTACGGTTGCGACCCTAATTTTGATGCGTAATCCTCCTACTATAAAGTTGAAAAAACATGAAAACATCTGCCACCTGCAACGAAAAGTGTGTAATGCACTAGTTGATAAATAGTTAGAGCGTTGCAGATACTGTTGCAGATAGGTTGCAGATCAAAGTATCTGCCACACAGTATAAGCCTTGCAAAGCCAATTCTCCATGGGTGCAAAAGTTTATTGTATACATTAACTTCCCGTTTCCAGGCGGGGAACTGTCGTTTCCGGCATTAGAAATTACAATTTCCACGGCAGGAAACGAAAGTTTCTAAGGCAGGACACTACAGTTTCTACGTAAGGATACTGTCGTTTCCCCGTAGAGATACCACAAATTCTCCATAGAGTCACCCCAATTATCCCATAGCTTTGGATAAAGGAATCAAGGCTTTTTCTTTGATTATATAACGTGTTGCAGATACTTTATCTGCAACCTATCTGCCACAGGTATCTGCAACGTTACAACTATCTATTAACTAGTGTATTACACGCTTTTCGTTGCAGGTGGCAGATGTTTTTATGTTTTTCAACTTTATAGTAGGAAAAAATTTCATTCATTTCCGTACCTTTATGAGTCTTTTTATCCATAAATAATATCCAGTCAGTGGTAGTGCAGCCCCCAATAAGGCAGCAATAAAGGTAAGTATGCGAGTAAACATTCCTCCCCAGTTACCAACATGCACAGAATAAATCCAACCACGAATCTTTCCCGACTTGTCTTGATGTTGATAAAGACTTGTTTCTGTAAATTCACCATTATCCGTATTGAAAGAATAACGGTCAGATGCCCGCTGATTCCCGAAACGGTTGAAAGACACGCTTGCCGTACCAGAAGAAATACTGATTTGCTTATACTCCGGATTCTGACGTCTTAGTTTATCATAAATCTCTTGCCAATAAACGAATGGTGAAGTTACCGAGTACATATCACTGTGATTGTTTTCCGGACGTCCGCTTCTTTCACCCTTTCGAACCTCATTTCCTTCTCTTTTCTTTTCCCGATGGGCTGCCAGTTTGGTATCTCTCTTTTGAGCATCACTTTTCTGTTCATGTCCTTGGGCGGCACGTTGCTGTACTTCTACCCCGAAGACCTTATAGAAAGCCGTCCGATACCACGGAAAAGACCAGGTCAATCCCGTCAGTGCCATAGCCAGTAGAAAGATCAGAGCATACATTCCACCTGCCACATGCAAGTCATACCAAAACCTTCTCCAACCTTTTGTTGCTGTTATTTTCAGGCTATTCTTCAATGCTTTACGTGTACGCGGCCACCAAATGACAATTCCCGAAATCAGTACAAAAACAAGTAAAAGCGTACTGACACCTACAATCATTTTGCCCCAAAAGATTCCTTCATTTCCCGGATTCATACTATCCAGAAGCCAGCGATGCATTCGGAACATAAACATAAAAAAGCCGCTACGCTCGCTTTTTCCTTTTACTTCACCCGTATACTGGTCTACATACAAAGATGCACGACGTGGTTTGGAAAGACTAACCTGATACGCACGTCCGGGATCAGAAGATATGCTGACACCGGTCACCGATACACTGTCAGGCAATGTCGTCGCCACTTTTTCAAGCAACTTATCCATAGGAAGAGGAGACTCCTTTACCGTTTCTATGTAGTAAAGATCGCGTCGAAACCACTCATTCGCCTCATTTTCAAATACCAGCATGGCACCGGAGAAGCAGACAAGAGTTATTATCAGTCCGAAAGGGACGGAAAGCCACAAATGTATCTTTCTGAATATTTTTTTCATGTTTTCAATCCTATTTCTTGAAAAAGCCTGCAAAGCTTTCCGCTCGGCAGGCTTTTATCTACAAAAGATTCTCTATTTAACCGACTGTATTATTTTGAAAGATATTCCATCTTACCTACCGTAGTAATAGCGTCAGCCTCTACCGTTAAACCTTTGACTGCCTTGCCTGTTTTTGCGTCTATTTTATAGAAGGCCGGTTTCTCGCCCGTAGTCACAGTGACAGCCATATAAGCATACCCTTTTTCTCCATAAGGCTCGCCACCAAACTTTCCGTCAGCCGGCAGACCTGTAACAGGCATAATCGTCTGATCTTCCGCCTTGAAAACAGCTAATTCGCTAACATCTGCACTTGTACCGCCATTAATCATATCTTCCGCTCCCTTTTTATACAATTGAAGCAGGAAGTAATCTTCAGAGATGTGCCAGCAACGGAAAATAGGATGTTTAGTGCCTATCTCTTCAAAGTTCACATAGTAATCCGGATCGAAATCTGTTGCGCCTGCTTTGATACGCATTGCGCCCGAAGGCTTCTGTCCTGTTACCTTCTTCAAATCTGAAGATGAAACTGCCGTACGTCCATATCCGGGAGAGAACACATAGACGTCACCATTATCAGCGGCCCAAATGGTCTGATAATATTGTGAACGCATACGACCGCATGCATAGCCTATTTTATCAGTCTTGGCAATCACCGGAGTCTCATTGAAGTTCGTGCCACTATAAATTGCCACATAAGCATTATCCGGGTATTGTGTAGAAGGAATGACACCGGCTGTATATGCACCGCTGCCGCTACCACCGTCAGTCTTAGTCACAAGTTCCTGATCTGTCACAGCTTCCGGCCATTTTTTAATACCGTACTTACTCATTCCCATTGGGATGACAGATGTATAAATCTTATTGTTAGCTTCAACCAGACCTGCCCATGAAACTTTTTCACCATTACCCAAGTAATTTTCGGCAAGCAAGGTACCCTCTTCCTGACTGCCATCGGTCGCATCCAAATAGTTGAACAACAATGCTTGAGCCACATTCTGATCCTCATCTGTTATTTTCGAGTCCCCGGTGGAAACAGTCACCACTTTATCCCCCCAGGTTCCATAAGACGTGATACGATTATAAGTGTATGTGTACTTTTCTTTCATTTTACCATCTGCCCCCAGATAATAGGAAGCTCCTGTACCTGCGCCACCTTTATTATAAACTAAAGCAAACACATAATCCAATCCTTTATATACCCAATAGGTACCGCCAATCACCTCGGTTCCATTCCCTTGAGTCGACACTGTTCCTTCATCCAAAGAATTGGCTACTACCAAATAACTTGCTTCACCGGTTGTGGCAGCCACCACATAAGCCGTTTCTCCATCAATTGGCGGGTTATCCACCGGATTATTATCATCGTCGCAAGATGCCACAAACACACCGCTACTCAAGCAAAAAGCTATGGCAAAAGCCTGTAATAAAAACTTCTTCATATATTCTTTATTATTGATTGATACTAAAAACTTACTCTTATTATTTACCGAAAAACACTCTGAACTTTCCATAGAATGCGCGCCCCGCTTTTTGCAGACTAAAATTGTCAAACAGTTGGGCATCGGTGAAATTCCGACATTCAAATGATACATTATAACGTCCATTCTTCATGGTGTAGGACAAAGACAGATTATGAGAAAACTGTTCCGGCACCATATTCTTTGAATCTTTATCTCCGAGATTCTCCCAGTAAAGAGGAAAATCGTGCTGCCAGTAGCTATCATAGCCGATGCTCAACACATTTCCTTTGACAAACAGGTCATTCCAATAAAAATTTGCATTGATATTAGCATAACGATAGGGCAGATTCGGCATACGCACTTTATAGTGCATGCTTTCTTGCAAAGAGGAACCCGCCAGAAACTTTTCGTAATCACGAGTATCGATGCTATTGAATGTTCCTCCTATATCAAACCAACGCGAGAAGCTATAAAGCAATGACAAATTATACCCTTTGGTCCTTACGTGACCGTGGTTCTCATAATATCCGTAGCTTGTTCCTCCCAATACGTCCAGTCCTCTTTTTATATAATCTTTCGTATCCCGATATATCAAACCGGCCTCGGCATACAATCCATGCTTGCCAAACTGATGATTATAGCTGAAACTCAAATTGACATTATCACTTTTCTCCGGTTTCAGATTCATTTTACCAGCTTCAAGGTCTTCATCTCCAAAGAGTTCGTCCGTGGTCGGCAGGCGGAAAGCCTTTTCGTACGAAAGTTTCACCTGAAGATCTTTCCATATAAAATAGGTACCTGCCGCTCCATATCCAAGAGCACTTGCCGTATTGGACAGATTGATATAATTGCCTATTCCATCCGTATTCTGCGATACCGGTCCCTTGTTGTATTGCCGATAATATTTGGCAAATGCCGACACATTCCATCTGTCCGACGGCATCAGACGGTAAGAAAGCCCGCTGACGTTTTTACGGGTGATTTTAGGAATAGAAAAGTCCGTGAATTTGGAAGAAGCACCGATGGTAGAGCGGCTCGTACGTTCAAAATCACTGATTACATGACTGAAAGTAAACGTATGCGCCTGTCCGATATGGTAATTCATCTTCAGCGTCCCATTCCAGTTTTTATTTTTAGATTCACTGTTCTGGTAAGACTGTTCTCCCCGGCTGCCTTTTTCATAAAAATCTCCACGCCAGTTGTAAGCCCGCGAAGCGGTATCGACATTGTTGGTGATATTATAATTGTAATTGGCAGTCAACAGCAGATCCAGGTTTTTCACCAATAAGTTCTTTTTGTAATATTCTAAAGAAGGGACCAACGAATGTCCTTTGCGGAATTTTTCACCGAACACGACATCTTGATAAACGCCTGTTTGTAACTCTTTATAGAAATGGGAATAATTGAAACTCAACGCCAAACGGTCTGCCCATTTCTTTCCTACCAGGCCGATTTTTCCAATCACGGCTTCATTATGATACTGGTCATTAAAACGTTTCAGATGATAAATCTTATTTTTGTCAAGTGGCGGGAAACGTACGCTTCCATCTTCTTTAATCTCAAATTCGCGTACGTAAGTATCTACATAATAATCATTATCCGAAAAGTTTTGAAAAGCATTGACTTCATACATAAAACCATTCTTAAACGTTTGTCCGAAGCGCACGTATGATTTATGAGTATTAAACGATCCGTAAGAATAGGAAGCATCCATAAACCACTTTCCGGGTTGTTTGTTGGTGACAATATTAACCACTCCCCCAATGGCATCGGTTCCGAATCCTACGGGAACCACTCCTTTATAGACTTCTATACGGTCAGCAAAATTAATAGGAACATTGTTCAAATCGAATGCAGCACCGGCTCCTTCCTGTGGTACGCCGTCAATGAAGATTTTCACATGTTTTCCGCTAAAGCCATCGATATACAATTGCATATCCGACCCCACTCCACCTGATTCGCGGAGTTTTACACCGGGCACTTTAGTCAGTGCACCCGCCAAAGTCTGCGTACTGTTATGCAATTTCTTCGCATCAATGGCTACCGCATTAAAAGCAGACTGATTCACACGGCCGACTCCGGATGTCGTGACCAGCACCTCTCCCAGTTCTTTTACCGCCGGCGCGATAGTGACGTTTACTTTTATTCTTTCTCCCTTGGCTAATTTAACTTTCTTTTCTACCGTTTGATAACCGATAGCCGAAACGACGAGTGTATATTCACCTGCTGTAGTTTTCAAATGATATATACCTTTTTCATCGGTATAGCATCCTTGGTTGGTTCCTTTCAGATAAACTGTCGCAAAATCCACCACTTCTTTTTCTGTAGACATCACTCTGCCCGAAATTAAACTACTACGATGACGCCCATGTTGTGAATATACAGATACGGAAAACAAGAATGCCAGAAAAACCAAAAAATATTTATTGCTCATCTCCTTTTTACCTTTTTACTTTATAACCTTTTCATTGCTTTAAAAGCGATGCAAAGGTAAGCAGAAAGAGGGATGCCAAACAATCCCTATCTATTGGTAAAAATAAGACAACAAAAATGAGGTATATAGATATGTACAATACCTATATATAAGTAAATACTAGATAATTTAAATAAAAAAAGAAAAGAAAACCTACTTCAGCCAACTCGCCAACGCACGTTCCGTTACCTCCCACAACTGCTCTTTTTGCACATGATTCGTGTATTTATCAGACAAATTTTTCCGGTGGTTATTGACATACAGTTGTCCTGTCACACCGGCTTCTTTTTCGTCCAACAGTAAACCGATTGCCGTAGAAGCCCCTTTCTTGGGTTTACGGATAAAAGGACGGAAAAAAATATCCGTCAACGGATCGAACCACTTGTGCATAGTGATGATATCAGTAGAAACAATTCCCGGATCGGCAGCATTGACGGTAATCCCCTTCTCTCGAAGTTGCTCGGAAAGTTCGAAAGTAAACAATAATAAAGCCAACTTCGTGTTACTGTAAACAGGAATCCTCCAAAACGTTCCCGTTTTCCCTCTATGAAAGAAATCTGGGAAGTCGAGCTTGCCGATTGCGTATGTACAGGAAACCATATTTACGATACGCGCTCCACGCACCATCAGCGGAATTAATTTCCGGGTAAGCAGATAAGGTCCCATGTAGTTCACACTTACCGTTCGTTCGAATCCTTCGGAAGTAGTATGAAAACCTGTCTCCATCGTTCCGGCATTATTCATCAACAAAGAGATGGGAAGATTCCTTTCTAAGATCTGACTGGCAAAAGCAACTACGGATTGCATAGAAGATAAATCGATAGCTATTACTTCCAAATCCGGGTTTCCGGTTTCCTTACTCAAACGTTCACGAACAACCTCCGCTTTCTTCGGATGATAACAAGCCATTATGATTCGATAACCGGCTTTGGCTACGGCACGTGTTATTTCTGTTCCCATTCCTCCGTCCGCACCGGTGATGATTGCCCATTTCATTTCACTCATTTTTTCTCCAGTTTATCAATCTCCTTTTGTAAAGAGGAAGGGATTTGTTCTTTCAAATGTTGATGACAAGCCATTTCTATCGTATACATACGTCCTATGCAATAATTACTGTGTCCACAGTTGCAGCGTGCTTGTTGCTCCTGTTTCATCCGGTTCACGAATCCCGGTTCGTTCAGTAACGCTCTCGCCATCTGCACGGCATCAAAACCGGAATCGAGCACTTCATCTATTTTCTGACGGGAAACAAGACCACCGACATAAATCAACGGCGCATCCGGAAGAGCCGCACGGAATTTCAGTGCATCTTCAAGGAAATAAGCCTCTTTGAAGGGTACAGAGGGGATCATCCATTTGCCAAACATACGGACTCCGTATTTCAGCCACCAACAATTCATATAGTAAGACATCGAACGAATCGGCATGGCACCTCTCATTACATACATCGGCGCTTTACTGACAAAACCACCACTCAACACCAATCCATGAGCACCAAATTCCAACAGACGTTTGGCCACTTGTATGGATTCGTCTATCTCCATTCCTCCTTTGAAGCCGTCGCGCATATTCATTTTTACGAAAACTGCCATATCATTGCCCGCCGCTTTCATCACTTCTTCCATCACCATATCCATAAAACGCATCCGGTTTTCGAGCGAACCGCCATATTCATCTTTCCGATGATTGGTGTAGGGAGACAGGAATTGACTAATCAAATAGCCGTGCCCCGCATGTACTTCAACGGCGTCAAACCCGGCTTTCCTCGCCAGATTGACTGCATTTCCATACGCTTTCGCCATTTCCGGAAGCTCCTCTTTTTCCATTCCACGCACAAACGTAGGAGAGTAGAGGTTGAAGCCTGAAGATGCGGATATAGGAGTGACACCACATATTTTTTTATGGGACATATTTCCACAATGCCCGATTTGTATACCTACTGCGGCACCTTCATCGTGCACGGCTTTTGTCAGTTCGTGTAAACGGGGAATAATGGACGGACGCAACCACAACTGACGGTCGAAAGAAAGTCCGCTTTGTGTCACGGCAGCATAAGCCACTGTTGTCATACCCACTCCCCCCGCAGCTACCGACCGATGGTAATCCAGCAACATCTGCGTGGGAGTATTCTCCGGACACATGCTCTCAAAAGCTGCCGAACGGATCGTTCGATTCCGCAGCGTCAAAGGGCCAAAGGTGACCGGGCTAAAAAGTTTAGATTCCATAGTAGTTGATATTTTATTTAAGTCATACGTAAGTCATGATGAAAAGCGCCCCTAATAAAGGAAAGGGAACACTCGTTTCCGTTCTCCCACTGCGTCTCCGAATTCTTCGCGGTAACGGCACCAAATGGCGTTGGCACGGGGAACAAGGTTAGCAATCGTCCACCAAAGGAAGACCAGGCCGGAAAGTGAACAAGTGAGTATCGCCCAACCTGCCCATTCTACTATTTCACCGAAATAGTTGGCGGAAGTGACATAACGGTACATTCCTTTTTGAGGCAGATAATGCCGGGTGTCTCCCGGTTTGCGCAAATGTCGGATGATATAATCCGACTGCCAGTTCAACAGCATACCTGCGAAAAAGAGCAGTGTACCGATAATAAACCACGGTGAAGTGAACCAATCGGCTTGATACATCGTTTCGGGAGCAAGATAGAAAATCCATTTTCCTTGCATATAACCATTCAGCAGATTAAAAAGAACTCCCATCGACATGATTGCCAGCGGCATCTTACTTTTTCCTTTCAATAGCAAAGGGAAGATGAAAGCACGCTGAAAATAGTGAATCTGAAAGAAGAGGAAGAAAGTGAAAATCACCGGTTCAAACCGACGTTCGGAATAGATCCACATCACGCACATCACCACAAAAACCGGAGCTTCCATCAATATCCAGGCTAGTTTATTGGAGATAGCTACGCCCCACGATGCCGTGCGGAAAATACCATATCCGGCTTTCACAAAGTAAAGGGCGATAAAAACAAACAAAGCAATCAGGCTCATCACCCCCAGAAACAGATTAAAAGTATCTATACTCATACCGATCTATTTTGTAACACGCAAAAATAACAAAAATGAGATAAACGACGATACAAAAAATAGAAAGAATCTGAAGTACATTCTTTTACGAACATAAAAAAGGAGAAAATGTAAAATTTCCCGGATGCGCTTCTGAAATGATCGGGCACACATCCGGGATTACTTATCTATTTAATAAAAGGATTTGTTCTTATCAGCGTTTCTTAATTGGGATATAAGCCAAATCATCAAGTACATTTTTATAAGCCGGGCGGATAATCCGTTTACCGTCAAAGGTCAATTCTTCATTGCGGTGTGCACACCAGCCTACGATACGTGCCATGGCAAACAGTGGAGTGAAGATTTCCTGCGGCAAACCGATCATTTCATACACGAAGCCCGAATAGAAGTCGATATTGCTGGACACTGTCTTTCCGTTGTTTTTAACCCGTCCGAAAGTAGCGATGGCACGTTCTTCCAACAGTTCGAGGAAAGCAAATTCGCTTTCTCTGCCTTTTTCACGGGCAAGGTCGCGAGCCAGTTCTTTCAATAGAAGAGCACGAGGGTCGGAGATGGTATAAACGGCATGTCCGATACCATAGATCAATCCGGTTTTGTTATACACTTCTTTGTTCAACATTCGGGTGTAGTAAGTGTCTATCTCATCTACACTTGTCCAGTCTTTGATATTTTCCTTCAGGTGCTGGAACATGTCGGCAACCTGAATATTGGCACCTCCATGAAGCGGGCCTTTCAGCGAACCGATACCTGCGGCGATGGCCGAATAAGTATCTGTTCCGGTAGAAGAAGTTACGCGAACGGTGAAAGTGGAGTTATTACCACCACCATGCTCTGCCTGAAGAATCAGCAATAGGTCGAGGGTACGTGCATCCAGTTCGGTATAGTCTTTTTTCAGCATATACAGGAAATTCTCGGCAATAGAGAGCTTTTCCTGCGGATGGCGGATATGCAGAGAACGTCCGAAAGTAGCATGACGAAGCATATTATAAGCATAAGCGATGATAGTGGGGAACTTTGAAATCAGTTCAATACTCTGACGCATCAAGTTATCCCGGGAGGTATCATCCGCATTTGCGTCAAAACGATACATTTCCAATACACTGCGTGAAAGAATATTCATGATGTTGTTTCCTTCCAACTCGATGATGTTCATTTTCGTTTTCTGTTCCAATGGCATATTGTCGTTAATCAACTCACGGAAAGAAAGCAATTCTTCTTTATCCGGCAGACGTCCGGAAAGCAATAGGTAAGCCACTTCTTCGAAGCCAAAGCGTTTCTCTTTGATTATAGCGTGAGAAATATCTTCTACATCATAACCGCGATAGAACAGTTTTCCCGGTATGGGTTTCAGTCCACCACCCGGAACACGTTCATATCCTACTACATTACCGATTCTGGTTAAACCTACCAATACACCTGTGCCGTCTTCATTACGCAATCCGCGCTTCACATCAAACTTGGAGAACAATTCTGTATCAATCCGGGTAGCTTCCTTCATTTCCTCGGAAAGCTTGTAAATCAAGTACTCTTTTTTCATCTTTCTTCGTTTTTTATTCGTTACTTTTGTTTTTCAATTCTTTCCACGATCTCACGAGTGAAAGCGGAAGTAGAGAGGGAGGTTCCATTCGGCATAAAACGGGCTAAATCGTGTGTAGCACGAGCGTCCAGGAAGCTTTGTTCCAAGGCTTTCTCTATCAGAGCAGCCGCTTCTTTCCAGTCAAAATATTCGAGCATCATTACTGCCGAAAGGATAATAGAACAAGGGTTCACTACATCTTTTCCCGCAATATTGGGAGCTGTTCCGTGAGTCGCTTCAAAGATGGCATGACCTGTCTGGTAGTTGATATTTGCTCCCGGAGCGATGCCGATACCGCCTACCATGGCCGCCAGTTGGTCGGAAACGTAGTCTCCGTTGAGGTTTAAGGTGGCTATCACGGAATATTCTTCGGGAATCAGGAGTGTATTTTGTAAGAAAGCATCCGCAATGCAATCTTTTATCACCAGTCTGCCATCTGCCAAAGCATCGCCAAATTCACGTTGCGCCAGTTCGTAGCCCCATTTTTTGAAACCACCTTCGGTAAACTTCATGATATTCCCTTTATGCACCAGCGTTACGGAAGGCAAATGATGGTCGAGCGCATACTGGCAGGCAGCACGCACAAGACGATCCGTACCCTCACGTGATACAGGTTTCACACCGAAAGAAGAGGTTTCCGGGAAACGGACTTTCGTTACCCCCATTTCATTTTTCAGGAATTGATAGAACTTTTCAGCTTCTGGAGTTCCGGCTTCCCATTCGATACCTGCATAAATATCTTCCGTATTTTCACGGAACACACACATATTCACTTTCTCCGGTGATTTGACAGGCGACTGTACTCCCTGATACCAACGAACCGGACGAAGACAGACGTATAAATCAAGTGTCTGACGCAATGCTACGTTCAACGAACGGATTCCACCTCCGACAGGAGTTGTCAACGGACCTTTGATTCCTACCAAGTATTCCTGAAAGGTTTCCATTGTTTCATCCGGCAACCAGGAACCAGTCGCGTTGAAGGAACGTTCTCCCGCCAACACTTCTTTCCATTCGATCCGACGTTTGCCACTATATGCTTTCCGGATAGCTGCATCCACTACGGCTTGCATGGCAGGAGTCACTTCGGCTCCTACTCCATCGCCGGTAATATAAGGTACGGTAGGCACATCGGGTACCAACAACGTACCATCTGTTTGCATGGTTATTTTGCTCATTTTTTATCTTGCATTTAAGGCAGAACCGGCACGAAACCAGGCTATCTGCTGTTCATTATAGGTATGTTGCACTTCAAAACTTTCTTTCGTTCCGTCTTCGTGATGAAGAATAATCGTCAGATTGCGCCCCGGTGCGAAATGGACTAAGCCTGATACGGACAAAAGATCGTGTTCCCGAATTTTGTCATAGTCTGCTTTATCTACAAAAGTAAGAGCAAGCATTCCTTGTTTTTTCAGGTTTGTTTCGTGGATACGGGCAAAACTCTTAGCCAAAATGACACGTACATTGAGGAAGCGTGGTTCCATGGCTGCATGTTCACGGCTGGAACCTTCTCCATAATTCTCTTCGGCAACAACAATAGACGGAATACCTTCGGATTTATACATCTTTGCCGTACCGGAAACTGTTCCATAAGTATTTGTCAAACGATTCCAAACACGGTTCGTTTCACCATTGAAAGCATTGACAGCTCCCATCAGCATATTGTCGGAAATATTCTCCAAATGTCCCCGGAAGCGGAGCCACGGACCTGCCATAGAGATATGGTCAGTAGTACATTTTCCCTGTGCTTTAATCAATAAAGGCATGTTCAGCAAGTCCTGTCCGTCCCATGCCGGGAAAGGAGTCAGAAGCTGGAGACGTTGGGAATCCGGTTTTACCCTGATTTCCGTTTTTGCTCCGTGGGGGGCAATATATCCCTCATTTCCCTGTTCAAAACCTTTCAAAGGAAGTTCATCTCCTACAGGCTCGGAGAGTTTCACTTTCTCTCCGTTATGATTCACCAATCTGTCTTTCAACGGGTTGAAACAGAGATCACCGGCTATCGTTAACGCCATCGTTAGTTCCGGAGAAGCTACAAACGCGTATGTGTTGGGATTACCGTCAGCACGTTTGGCAAAATTACGGTTAAAAGAGGTGACGATTGAGTTTTTCCGTGTCGGATCGTCCGTCTCACGTTTCCACTGACCGATACAAGGTCCACAAGCATTTGCCATAATCGTGGCTCCCAGCCGTTCAAAAGCCTCAATCATACCGTCTCTTTCGGCAGTAGCCCGGATTTGCTCCGAACCCGGATTGACGATCAGCGGAGAAGCAACGCTCAAATTCTTTTCTGTCACCTGCTTTGCCAAAGAAGCTGCACGGCTCAAATCCTGATAAGAAGAATTGGTACATGAACCTATCAAGCCCACCTCCATTTTACGGGGATAGCCGTTCAATAACACTTTTTCTGCAAATTCAGAGATAGGAGTAGCGGCATCCGGTGTAAACGGCCCGTTTATATAAGGTTCGAGTTCTGACAAATCTATTTCAATTACACGATCGTAATAGTTGGATGGTTCGTCGGTCACAATGTCGTCTGCACGAAGATCTGCATCAACAGATTCAGCCCAATCGACTACACAATCTCTTCCGGTAGCTCTCAAATAAGTAGCCATGCGCCCGTCAAAGGGGAATAAAGAGGTAGTAGCTCCAACTTCGGCACCCATATTGCAAATGGTAGCTTTCCCGGTAGCAGAAAGGGATTCGGTTCCGGGACCAAAATATTCGATAATAGCATTCGTTCCTCCTTTTACGGTAAGGATGCCGGCCAGCTTCAGAATCACGTCTTTCGGAGAAGTCCAACCGCTTAGTTTTCCGGTCAGACGAACACCGATAATCTTCGGCATTTTCAGCTCCCATTCCATTCCTGTCATCACATCCACGGCATCCGCGCCACCAACACCGATAGCCACCATGCCCAGTCCGCCTGCATTAGGCGTATGAGAGTCTGTTCCCACCATCATACCGCCGGGGAAAGCATAGTTTTCAAGCACTACCTGATGGATAATTCCTGCTCCCGGTTTCCAGAAGCCAATGCCATAACGGGAAGATACATCACGGAGGAAATCGTATACTTCTTCATTAGTCAGTCTTGCCGTAGCAATATCCGCCTTTGCACCTTTATACGCCTGTATCAAGTGATCGCAATGCACTGTCGAAGGCACAGCCACCTGATCCTTACCTGCATTCATAAATTGGAGCAAAGCCATCTGCGCAGTTGCATCCTGCATAGCCACACGGTCGGGACGGAAATTCACATAATCCTCCCCCCGTTTGTAATCTTTCAAATCGGCTACATCATACAGATGAGCATACAAAATTTTCTCGGCCAACGTCAAAGGGCGTTTCAGTATAGCCCGTACGTGTTCTACCTTTCCTTTATAAGCAGCGTAGAAAGCTTCTAACATAGTCACATCATATACCATATTGCTTTTTGTTTTTTTAGTCTATCTATTAAAATAACGAACGGCGTTCGAGTAATGTTTAACAAAATGAAATATTTTTTCTACCCGGAACGAAGATTTGTTACCTTTGCGCCTATTATGAGTAATAATCCGAAAAGTCCCATTATAGACCTTCAGCAACAGCAACTCCTCCTGCGGATGGAGTATGAATATGAGAAGGAAGAATTTAAGCGGCAGACCGAAACAATGGGCGTTGCCCGTAAAGTGAAGCGCGGTCTCTGCTGGTATCCTGTCTCTCTTGGCCGAAGTTACTACAATTCGCTGAATCAGCTTGTAATAGATATTACACGGACCGAAAATAAAGAAATAGAGCATTCCTTTGAGTTCGGCCGTCCTGTTTGCTTTTTCCACCAGTCATTCGAAGGAAAAGTGAAGTACATGAATTTCATCGCTACCGTCAGCTTTGCCGACGAAGAACGAATGGTCGTTGTACTCCCCGGAGCGGGAGCTTTAGCGGAACTGCAAACTGACGGTATACTGGGGGTACAACTTTATTTTGACGAAACATCGTACCGGGCCATGTTCGAGGCACTGGAAGACACGATACGCGCCAAAGACAACCGCCTGGCGGAACTGCGCGACATTTTGCTGGGTCCCCAAAAGCCGGGATTCCGCGAATTATATCCTGTCCGCTTCCCATGGCTGAACAGTACACAGGAAACAGCAGTCAACAAGGTGCTATGTACGCGTGATGTATCTATTGTTCACGGTCCTCCGGGAACCGGAAAGACAACGACTCTTGTCGAAGCGATTTACGAAACGTTACACCGGGAACCACAAGTGCTTGTCTGTGCGCAAAGTAACACGGCTGTCGACTGGATTTGTGAGAAACTGGTAGACCGGGGAGTACCCGTGCTCCGCATTGGAAATCCAACCCGAGTCAACGACAAAATGCTTTCATCCACCTACGAACGCCGGTTTGAAAGTCATCCTGCCTATCCGGAGCTTTGGGGAATTCGTAAATCTATCCGCGAAATGGGTAGCCGGATGCGCCGGGGTAGTTATTCTGAACGGGAAGGAATGCGTAATCGCATGAGTCGTCTCCGCGACCGCGCCACAGAGTTGGAAATACAAATCAATGCCGATCTTTTCGACAGTGCCCGCGTGATTGCTTCTACCCTAGTCAGCAGCAACCACCGCCTGCTCAACGGACGTCGTTTTTCGACTTTATTCATTGACGAAGCTGCACAAGCCCTCGAAGCTGCCTGCTGGATCGCTATCCGCAAAGCAGACCGGGTCATCCTTGCAGGAGATCATTGCCAGCTTCCGCCGACTATCAAATGTATAGAAGCCGCTCGTGGAGGACTGGATCACACGTTAATGGAAAAAGTGGTTCAGCTAAAGCCTTCTGCTGTCTCTTTACTAAAAGTACAGTACAGAATGCACGAGGCCATCATGCAGTTTCCTTCCGACTGGTTCTACCACGGAGAATTGGAAGCCGCCCCGGAAGTACGCTACCGAGGTATTCTTGACTTTGACACTCCTATGAACTGGATTGATACTTCAGAAATGGACTTTCACGAAGATTTTGTAGGCGAGAGCTTCGGACGCATCAACAAGCAGGAAGCCAATCTATTACTACAGGAACTGGAAGCATATATCGAACGTATCGGCAAAGAACGGATACTGGATGAAAGAATTGATTTCGGTCTGATTTCACCCTACAAAGCGCAAGTGCAATATTTGAGGGGAAAGATCAAAGGGAATAGCTTTTTACGTCCCTTCCGCAGCCTCATCACCGTAAACACGGTAGACGGTTTTCAGGGACAGGAGAGAGATGTTATTTTCATCAGTCTTGTACGTGCCAACGAGGATGGACAGATTGGCTTCCTGAATGATTTGCGAAGAATGAATGTAGCGATTACAAGGGCACGAATGAAGCTTGTTATATTAGGAGATGCCTCCACCCTTACCAAACATCCTTTCTATAAAAGACTGATGTTATTCATTAAAAAGGAGGATTAAATTTAATCCTCCTTTTAACAAAGTGCACTTTCTCACGAAACCGCACTTCGTTTTAACACAAACAAAACAAACAATATTTTATTTCACATCAGTACTATTCTTTATTTAAGAAGTCAATAAATGACTTTTATTTTCAATATACAAATACAGATCTTAAAAAGAAATATCAACTTCCACAAAGGTAAAACACACTAAATCACCACTTCTGAAAAATCAAAAGCAGCGTCATTCGTTTATCTATTTAGTGATGTTAATCATTCTTCAGGGCTGGTTAAGTTAATTCATACTTCTCGTTTATTTTATCTGATGACGCAAAGATAAACATAAACTTGCATTTTTTGTCCATATAATCAATATATTTTTGAAAAAAAATTTCGGCAAGCCTCATTTGTTCATTTCTAAATCTCTTTTTAACAAAAAAAAGAGAGAAAGCAAACAGCCCTCTCCCTTTTAGAAACTTGTATAATTTATCCAGCTTAATTATTTTCCGGACGAAGTTTACGAACAGTTACAGCAGTCTGCCACATTTCGCTTTCACGTAGTTGACGGAGCTCTTCATTCAATTTTTCACGATAATCAGGTTGTGAATTACTATCGATAGAAATCTGTGCTTCGTTACCAGTCTTGACGCTATGATACAACTTTTCAACTACCGGTTTGATAGCGTCGTGGAAAGGGCCCATCCAATCAAGAGCACCACGTTGAGCAGTAGTAGAACAGTTAGCGTACATCCAGTCCATACCGTTCTTTGCAAACAACGGCATCAATGACTGTGTCAGTTCTTCCACTGTTTCATTGAATGCTTCAGAAGGAGTATGACCGTTTTCACGCAATACTTCGTACTGTGCCAGCAACAAACCTTGGATAGCGCCCATCAATGAACCGCGTTCACCTGTCAAGTCAGAAGTAGCTTCACGTTGGAAAGTTGTTTCGAACAGATAACCGGAACCAATACCGATACCCAGTGCGATGGTTCTATCCATTGCTTTGCCTGTAGCATCCTGATAGATAGCATAAGAAGAGTTCAAGCCACGTCCTTCGAGGAACATTGTACGCAAAGAGGTACCCGAACCTTTAGGAGCAACCATGATAACGTCGATATCAGTAGGAGGAACTACACCTGTACGGTCGTTCCAAGTGATAGCAAAACCATGTGAGAAATAAAGAGCTTTTCCGGCAGTCAGGTAAGGCTTGATAGTAGGCCATACAGACATTACTGCTGCGTCAGACAACAAGCACATTACGATAGTACCTTTCTCGCAAGCTTCTTCAATGCCGAACAAAGTTTCGCCCGGAACCCATCCGTCTGCTACTGCTTTATCGTATGTTTTTCCTTCACGTTGACCAACGATTACATTGAAACCGTTATCACGCAAGTTCAGTGCCTGTCCAGGTCCCTGTACGCCATAACCGATTACAGCAATTGTTTCATTTTTCAATACTTCACGAGCTTTTTCCAATGGAAATTCGTCACGGATTACTACAGTTTCAGTAGTACCTCCAAAATTCAACTGTGCCATTTTCTTTTTGTTTTTAGTTTTTGATGACTTACGTCATCCGTTATTAATTAATTTTGTATTCTCACATTTATTCAAATATCACTTTCGAACGGCAAACAACTTCGCTGCCATTCTTCTTTACTTCTACGTGAAACTCGTTTGCATTCACTTCATCGCAGAAGAAAGAGAGCTCATCACCAAAATAACTTTCGGCTACGTACGCCATCTCGAAACGGCGGATACGTTTGGTCTTGTATAGCTCTATCGGGAACAAATCAAGGATATGCTCGATGTAACGGATGCTGTTCACATGACCGTTAATATCAATATCACTGTATTTTGCCGTCAGGGTAGCCATTGGCTGGTCGCTTGTCACTTTAATACGTGAAGGCTTTTCAATAGGACAAGGTTCGTCACAGACATAATCTACGATACTTCCTCCGTGCAAGGTCAGTAAATCGGCCGGTTTGCGGGTATTGAGATTAATCATCGCCCATACGGAACGCGCATAACCAATCTTTTTCCCATCCTCATCAATAATAGCAAAGTTACGGTCAGTAAACAAACGGTAGACATTTTCCACCCATGTTTGAACTGAAAAGTTCTCATATTGATAAGGCATTTCATCCAACTCAATGGCCAGACGTGAAAGTACCCAGGTGTAATTATCCTCGTTCAGTGTTGCAATACCAAAGCCACGGTCATTGGCGTGAAAACCTGCACAGTTCAGCAGATGATTTCCCAGTACCCCCATAGTCAGACGTCCGTTGAAGTCAACATGGAACGGTTCTGCCACAAACTGATAAGTCCCTATTCTATTTTCTTCACTCATTATTCTTATTGGTTTTTACTCTGGTTATACATGGCTTCCCGTCCATCGAGAAACTCGTTCACCCGTTCAAAGCAACTGGTGGTAATCGCTACGCGTCCCGACCGTACAAACTGCAAAACACAATTTAAAGCCTTCAGTTCACCGTAGAGTGAGGTTATATCTTCGCTCATACCATTTTTCTCGACAATAGAAAATACCGGATTAACTTCCACTACACGGGCATTGTATCTGCGGATCAACTTGGATGCTTCCGGAGTTTCCTGAAAAGCAGGAGTAGATACCTTATATAGTGCAATCTCATGGAAGTATATTTCATCCTCGGTGAAATAATGTGCCTGAATCACATCGATCTTCTTTTCGATCTGTTTCACTACCTTCTCAATGGTGTCCTTATCCGTCAAGGCTGTAATCGTATACTTGTGTACACCTTTAATAGAAGAAGCAGATACATTCAGACTCTCGATGTTGATTTGCCGACGAGTAAATACAGCAGTTACCTGATTCAGCAATCCGGCTATATTTTCGGAATGAACTATTATCGTATATAATGTCTTGTCACTCATAATCCTAAATTTTAATTGCGAACTTTCAATCTTCCATTCTCAATATTCAACTTCCCCTAGCATTCCAACAGCATCTGATTGACCGAACCACCCGGAGGAGTCATCGGCAAAACATTGCCTTCTTCCACTACGCACGCTTCGAGCAGGAACGGACCATCTGTCGCCAGCATTTCTGCAATAGCTTCTTTCAGTTCTTCACGGGTGAAAGCACGTTTGGAAGGAATATCATAAGCCGAAGCAATCTTCATGTAATCCGGATTCAACATCGGAGTAAACGAATAGCGGCGATTGAAGAACATAGCTTGCCACTGGCGTACATTTCCGAGGTAATTATTATTCAGGCAGATAATTTTCACCGGAGCTTTCTGCTCCATAATCGTACCCAACTCCTGAATATTCATTTGCAGTCCGCCATCTCCCATAAATACGCATACAGTACGTTCCGGTGCTCCAAAAGTTGCCCCGATAGCTGCGGGAAGGCCGAAGCCCATTGTTCCAAGTCCTCCGGAAGTGATGATACTGCGTTCTTTCGTATATTTGAAGTAACGTGCAGATATCATCTGATTTTGACCTACATCTGTTACCAAAACTGCTTCATGTTGAGTGGCATTGCTTACCGCACGTACCACTTCTCCCATACTCAAAGAGTTTGTTGCAGGGTGAAGTTCAGGGCGGATTACTTTTTCTTCCTCTACTTTCTCATATTCTTTGAAGCTATCAATCCATTCGGTATGAGTTTTCTTTTTCAGGAGTTTAGTCACAGAAGCCAATGTCTCCTTGCAATCTCCCAAAACAGCTACATCTACCTTTACATTCTTATTGACTTCTGCAGGATCGATATCAAAATGAATCACTTTCGCCTGTTTGGCGTAAGTAGCCAAATTACCGGTCACACGGTCGTCAAAACGCATACCGACAGCAATCAGCACATCGCATTTATTGGTATTGATATTCGGTCCCAGATTGCCATGCATACCCAACATACCTTTATTCAACGGATGTTCTGTCGGCAAAGCCGAAAGTCCGAGCAGCGTACAACCCGCAGGCATATCCGCTTTTTCGATAAACTCGCGCAATTCGCTCTGTGCATTTCCCAGTTCAACACCTTGTCCAACCAATACAAGCGGACGTTCGGCGTTATTAATCAGTTCGGCAGCTGCCTGTACAGACTCCTCATCCGTATCGGGAACAGGAACATAACTGCGGATAAAATCGACTTTCGTCGGTTCGTATTTCGTTTTCTCCACTTGCGCATTTTTGGCAAAGTCCAGTACCACCGGCCCCGGACGACCACTACGGGCAATGTAAAACGCACGTGCTACCGCCCAGGCTACATCTTCCGCACGGCGAATCTGATAACTCCATTTAGTGATTGGCTGGGTAATACCTACCAAGTCAACTTCCTGAAAAGCATCGGTCCCAAGAAAGCCTGTTCCTACCTGTCCGGCAATCACCACGATAGGCGTACTATCGATCATCGCATCCGCAATGCCTGTTACCGTATTGGTTGCTCCGGGACCGCTCGTCACCAGGCAAACACCTACATCACCCGATACACGGGCATAACCTTGTGCGGCATGGGCGGCTCCCTGCTCGTGACGAACCAAGATATGGTTCAATATATTTTGATGATCGTACAAGGCATCGAATACCGGCATAATAGAACCACCGGGGTAACCAAAGATGGTAGTCACTCCCTGATGTTCCAAGGAGCGCATCAAAGCCTCTGCACCTGTTATTAAATCTTTCATATTAGTTGATAGTTGATAAATGATAAATGATAGTTGAGAAATGACAGTTGAAAATGAATGGTTTACAATCATTGCGCTAAGTGCTGCGCAGCTAACTATTACCTATCAACTATATTATATAATTCTCACTGCTCCCTTATCGGCAGAGCTTACCATGCTGGCATACGCCTTCAGGCTCTTCGGTACATAACGGTCACGAGTGACAGGAGTCATCGGACGGGCCGCCAGTTCTTCATCCGTCAGTCGCACGTTAATCTTCCGGGCCGGAATATCGATTTCGATAATGTCTCCGTCTACAATTTTTCCGATATTGCCTCCAGCTGCCGCTTCAGGAGAAATATGTCCGATACTCAATCCGGAAGTTCCACCACTGAAACGTCCGTCGGTAATCAAAGCACATTCTTTTCCGAGATGACGAGATTTGATATAAGAGGTAGGATAAAGCATTTCCTGCATACCGGGACCACCCTTCGGACCTTCGTGCGTAATGACGACTACATCGCCACTGACGACTCGACCTCCGAGGATGCCTTCACAGGCTGCTTCTTGCGAATCAAATACTTTGGCAGGTCCGGTAAACTTCCAGATACTTTCGTCTACACCTGCTGTTTTTACTACACAACCATCTTGAGCAATATTGCCTTTCAATACGGCCAGTCCGCCGTCTTTACTGTAAGCATGTTCCAAGTCACGGATACATCCGTTTGCACGGTCCTTATCCAGTTCCTTATAGTACATACCTTGTGAACCAAGTACGAGATTAAATTTATTTCCGGCTGCGCTCGAATATTTCTTAATTGCTTTTTCGCTCACATTCGGGCTGGTGATTGAATATTCGTTAATGGCTTCTGCCAGTGACATTCCGTCTACCCGACGAACGGATGTATCTATCAAACCTCCCTTTGCCAGTTCGTCCATAATGGCAATGATACCACCGGCACGGTTTACATCCTGAATATGATATTTCTGTGTATTGGGAGCCACCTTGCAGAGACAAGGAGCCTTGCGGGAAAGCATATCGATATCATCCATCTTGAAATCTACCTCTGCTTCATGAGCAATAGCCAACAGGTGAAGAACCGTATTAGTAGAACCACCCATTGCTATATCCAGCGTCATGGCATTCAAGAAAGCCTGACGGGTAGCAATGCTACGAGGAAGCACACTTTCGTCTCCTTCTTCATAATATAACTTTGCATTTTTTACGATCAGTTCTGCTGCATCTTTGAAAAGCTGCGTACGATTCTCGTGTGTAGCTACGATGGTTCCGTTTCCGGGAAGAGCCAGTCCGATTGCTTCATTCAGGCAGTTCATTGAATTGGCGGTAAACATGCCGGAACAACATCCGCAAGTAGGACAAGCATTTTGCTCGATATTCGCTACTTCCTGATCGCTGACACTTTCATCAGCCGATTTAATCATCGCGTCGATCAAATCCAGGTGCTGACCATTCCATTCTCCGGCTTCCATCGGACCGCCCGATACAAATACGGCAGGAATATTCAGACGCATAGCCGCCATCAACATTCCGGGAGTGATCTTATCGCAATTGCTGATACATACCATTGCATCTGCCTTGTGCGCATTAACCATATATTCTACACTGTCTGCAATGATGTCACGTGAAGGAAGCGAGTAAAGCATACCATCATGTCCCATTGCTATACCGTCGTCGATAGCTATTGTATTGAATTCCGCAGCGAAGCATCCTAGCTTCTCAATCTCTGCCTTCACCAGCTGACCGATTTCATGTAGGTGTACATGCCCCGGGACAAACTGTGTGAACGAATTGACGATAGCGATAATGGGTTTACCCATCTGATTCTTCTTCATGCCGTTGGCTGCCCATAACGCACGGGCTCCCGCCATCCGACGGCCTTGTGTACTAAACGAACTGCGTAATTGCTTTTTCATTTCAATCTATCTTTTAATTAAAGAGCCTTCCTCACACAAGTGAGAAAGGCTCTAAATTCTATCTTTTATGGTACGAACACATACAACACAAAAACCTTTCTCACGCTCTTGATGGGACCACCACGACGCGAATAATATGCAGGATTGCTAGGTTAATAGATGTATGTAACATATTCATATCTTCTTTTCTTTATTTTCGTGCTGCAAAGGTAAGGGCTTTTTTATTATATCCAAACAAATCGAAGAAAAAAATCACTTAAAAGCGAATAATTGTAAGAAAAGAGAGGTATTATTTCTCTATTTTATCACTTAAAGGTTGAATTTACAACTATTATCTAAGTGCACACTCCACCTTCTTTTTCTGACAAAAGCACTTAATAATCTGAAATTTACCCTCCCTATACCAGAGGACAAGCAAATAATTCGTATCTTTGTCGACCCGGATTACCGGGAATTATTAATCAGAAACAAAAAATATCAGATGGAAACAGTAGAAAACAAGTACATTACCGTTGCATACAAACTATATACAATGGAAGATGGTGAAAAAGAGTTGTTCGAAGAAGCAAAAGCAGAACATCCCTTTCAATTCATTTCAGGATTAGGAACAACACTCGAAGACTTCGAAAATCAAATAACTGCTCTTTCTAAAGGTGATAAATTTGACTTTACCATTCCGGCAGATAAGGCTTACGGACAATATGACGAACAACACGTCATTGACCTCCCCAAAAATATATTTGAAATAGATGGCAAATTTGACAGCGAACGTATTAAAGAAGGTAACATCGTACCTTTGATGACTGGTGACGGTCAACGCGTAAATGCCAGCGTAGTAGAAATCAAACCGGATATTGTAGTAGTTGACCTCAACCATCCGTTGGCTGGTGCCGACCTGATCTTTGAAGGTGAAATACTGGAAAGCCGTCCTGCTACGAACGAAGAAATTCAGGAACTTGTGAAAATGATGAGTGGTGGTGATGGCTGTGGTTGCGGATGCGACAGCTGCGGTGATGGCTGTGGCGACGACTGCGGTTGCGAAGGCGGACACTGTCACTAAATAAAGTATTAAATTATAAAGTATTAAGTATTAAGTATTAAGTATTAATTCCGTGCGGACACAGCCGGGCTTTAATACTTAATACTTTTTTTATGCCGTTATTTGAGCTAATACTTAATACCTGATACTTAATACTTGAAATCAGCATCCTTTATGCGTCATGATGTCAAGCACCATTTTATCCGTTTCGTTCATGGCTTGCGAGCCGATCCTTGTCAGGTTGCGGATACTTTGATCTACATCTTCGTCGATAATTCCCTCTACGGAAGTCACACAACGGTCTTCCATTGCCATCATTGCAGATAATACGGCTGTCGAAACTCCGGTAGTTACTTTCAATGCACAACTCGGTTTTGCACCGTCACAAATCATTCCTGTCAGATTAGCAATCATGTTTTGAACGGCGAAGGCAACCTGATTGTAGTTTCCCCCCATCAACCAGGTGATTCCACAACTGGATCCGGTAGCAGCTACCACGCAGCCACACAAAGCTGACAGACGTCCTAAACTTTGTTTGATATATATAACAGTGAGATGGCTTAACATTAAAGCACGGATAAGTTCTTCTTCGCTCTTTCCGTTCTCTTCGGCAAAGACAACGACAGGGAGTGTAGCGGATATCCCCTGATTACCACTGCCGGAATTACTCATGACAGGAATCATTGCACCCGCCATCCGGGCGTCGCAAGCAGCTGATGTATAAGAGAGAATATGAGAAAATACGCTGTCACCCATCACTTTATGTTCGTAAGTTCCCCGAAGCATTTTACCTAAAGAATGTCCGTAATTACCTTTAAAGGCTTGCTCGGCAGCAGCTTTATTCAAACGGGCTGTATCAAGAATGAAACGAATCTCATCCAACGGAGCAGTCAGTGCAAAGTCATAGACTTTACGCAAGTTTAATTCGAGCGAAGCATCTTCCTCTTCCTCGCTGACTGTATGTTGCTTGTCGAGCAATGTCTGTTCATCTTTGGCTATATATATAAAGGTAGTATGCCCACCGGCAATGATAGCTTTAGCTGTTTTATCTCTCGCTTTACAAATCACTTCGATATAAAGCTTTTCCGTAATATCTTCTTTCAGAGAAATACAAATCCGTTTTTCTGCAATGAACCGTTTCCCCTGTTCCACTGCTTCCGGCGTACAGTCCCTCAACACCTCCAACTGATAGTCTGATTTGCCAATCAACGCACCTAAAGCCACAGCTATGGGAAGGCCTACCATACCCGTTCCCGGGATTCCGACTCCCATGGCATTCTTTAGTATATTAGCACTTAGCAAGACGTCTATCTTTTCCGGTTTCACTCCCAACGTTTCAGCAGCTTTAGCTACACAAAGCGCTACTGCGATAGGTTCCGTACATCCAATAGCCGGAATGACTTCTTTCTTAATCAACTCTATAATTTGCCTTCTTTCTGATTCAGTCATGGACTTATAAGTTTTGGTTCCACAAAAATAGGAAAATCTTTCTTTTCCAACATTCTATAATGAACAAATAAAATCTCATATTGTTATAAAATCTCCCATACACCAAACTTTAACAGAAAGAATTGATAGAAAAATGAAAGCAAAACACGTGATTCTCTATTTGCTACTGGCTATTGTTTCCTTTTCCTGTATCGGCGAAGAAGCTCTCAATGCAGAAGCAGACATATTAAGTTGCGCACTACCAGGAGTAGCCATGACAACCAGTCCTATTATTAACAATAATTCCATCACTATCTTCGTCGGTCCGGGAACTGATATTTCAGAACTTACACCTGAATTTACATTGACTCCGGGAGCTACAATTAATCCTCTTAGCGGTACGGAACGAAATTTCAATACTCCACAAGAATATACTGTTACAGCTGCCGATGGTGTTTGGAAGAAAACGTATATCATATCCGTTATCGACACGGAACTTGCCACGAACTATAATTTCGAAGATACGCTTGGCGGAAAGAAGTACTACATATTTGTAGAACGCGAAGGAGGTAAAGTCGTTATGGAATGGGCCAGCGGAAATGCGGGCTATGCCATGACCGGCGTAGCCAAAACTGCTGATGACTATCCCACTTTCCAAATAACGGACGGAAAAGCCGGCAAATGCCTTTCTTTAGTGACACGCAGTACCGGATTCTTTGGACAAATAGCAGGAATGCCTATCGCGGCAGGAAATCTGTTTATCGGTTCCTTTGATGTAAGCAATGCAATGAGTAATCCGCTTAAAGCAACTAAATTCGGTCTTCCTTTCCGGCATGTACCTACTTATCTGGCTGGCTATTATAAGTACAAAGCAGGAGATCAGTTTACAGAAGGAGGCAAACCTGTAAATGGGAAACGGGATATCTGTGACATATATGCCATCATGTATGAAACCAGCGAATCTGTTCCAACCCTTGACGGAACGAACGCATTTACCAGCCCAAACCTGATTTCAACAGCACGGATTAATAATGCCAAAGAAACGAACGAATGGACTTACTTTAAGCTTCCTTTCACCACTCTCCCCGGCAAATTCATAGATAAGGAAAAGCTAATGGATGGAAAATATAATATAGCCATAGTGTTCACCTCAAGTCTGGAAGGAGATCATTTTAACGGAGCAATCGGAAGTACGTTGCTCATTGACGAGGCCGAGTTAATCTATCACTCGGAAGATTAGTGAAACTAAATAACTTTATAACAACAAAAACGATGAAAATCTATCCGTATATATTCAGTTTACTAACCTGTATAGGAATAGCCCTCCCCGGCTATGCACAGGTTGATCGAAATGAAACACTGATCCGTTCCGCCCTTCACGGACTGGAATATGAGATAAAAGCAGGTTTCAGCATTGGCGGCACAGCCCCGCTTCCTCTTCCGGTGGAAATCCGTTCCATTGACGGATATAACCCGACATTAGCTATCAGTATAGGAGGTGAAGTGACCAAATGGATTGCCGTTCAGAACAAGCTCGGAATTATAGTCGGATTGCGACTTGAAAACAAAGCAATGACTACCGAAGCCACCGTGAAGAATTACAATATGGAGATTCTCGGGCAGGGAGGTGAAAGAATCAGCGGAGTATGGACAGGCGGAGTAAAAACCAAAGTACATACTGCCGGACTGACAATACCTCTGATGGCTACCTACAAACTAACCAACCGGTGGAACATCAAAGCCGGGCCTTATTTCTCCTATCTACTTTCAAGAGAATTTTCAGGTCACGTATACGAAGGATATTTGCGGGAAGATAATCCCACCGGTCCGAAGGTTGAGTTTACCGACGGTAAAATTGCAACATACGATTTCTCGGACGACTTGAGACATTTCCAGTGGGGATTACAGATAGGAGCCGGATGGCGAGCCTTCAAGCACCTCAATGTGTATGCCGATCTTACCTGGGGATTGAATGATATATTTAAAAACGATTTTAATACAGTCACTTTTGCCATGTACCCCATCTACTTGAATATAGGTTTCGGGTATGCTTTTTAAGTCCCACTAGGCTCTGCCACCTGCTTCACTCCGGAGTAGGTTACTTTCACCGTCTGTTGCAATGCAGGCACTTTCACATTAATAGTCATGTCTGCATTTCCACCTTCTACAGTTCCCGTAACTGTTACAGGACAAGTACCCAAAGAGGCAGCATCTCCTTCAAATGTAAGATCTTGCTGTCCGGTGAATGTAGACACACCTTCCCCCTTTTTCACTTCACATTTATCAATGACAATATCTCCAAATTTTAATATCTGCTGGTTGATGAACAATTCAAAATCCTTCAGTTCAATCTTCACTTCCGTATTGCTGACCTGCGAAAGCGTGATAAACTTCTCTATTCCGTCGCCGATGACAATTTCCTGATCGGAGCCATCCGGTATCATGGATATATCCAGATTTCCCCAATACGTTCCGATTACATCCGGAGCCGTTATCACAGCTTCCTCTTCGGGAGGATTCTCATTATTCTTGTTATCACTATCGTCGTCATCACTGCTACAAGCAGCAAAGAGAGTAAGAGAACATACCAATGCCCATAAATACAATAGATTCTTTTTCATACGTCTTTGGTTTAGTTATTACAATAAATTCGTCCTTTATAAACTAAAAAGAAGAAAAAAGGTTCAATATGCTTCCTTTTTCGAAGTTATTTCGAGTTCGCAACTTTCTTACCGAAAACTTTGTTATATTTGCATATAGTAATTTTAAAAAAGCCACAACTATGTTTAATTCATTTGGCAATATCTTTCGACTCACAAGTTTCGGTGAGTCTCATGGAAAAGGAATTGGAGGAGTGATTGACGGATTCCCATCAGGAATTACCATCGACGAAGAATTTGTACAACAAGAACTAAATCGCCGTCGTCCGGGACAATCAATCCTTACCACCCCACGCAAAGAAGCTGATAAAGTAGAGTTTCTTTCAGGTATTTTTGAGGGGAAATCAACCGGGTGTCCTATCGGTTTTATCGTTTGGAATGAAAACCAACACCCCAATGACTACAACAATCTGAAAAATGTATATCGTCCTTCACACGCTGATTACACATACACGGTGAAGTATGGAATCCGTGACCATCGCGGCGGCGGACGTTCCTCTGCACGCGAAACGATTTCGCGCGTTGTAGCCGGTGCATTGGCTAAGCTGGCACTCCGCCAACTGGGAGTCAATATCACTGCCTATACCTCACAGGTAGGTCCTATCAAGCTTGAGGGTACTTACTCGGACTATAATTTCGACCTGATAGAAACCAACGATGTACGTTGTCCGGACCCTGAAAAAGCAAAAGAAATGGCAGACCTTATATATAAGGTAAAAGGTGAAGGCGATACCATCGGAGGTACACTGACCTGTGTCATTAAGGGATGCCCCATCGGATTGGGACAACCTGTTTTCGGTAAACTTCATGCTGCCCTGGGTAACGCCATGTTAAGCATCAACGCTGCCAAAGCATTCGAATACGGTGAAGGATTCAAGGGTTTGAAAATGAAAGGTTCCGAACAGAACGATGTTTTCTATAACAATAACGGACGGATCGAGACGCATACCAATCACTCCGGAGGTATTCAGGGGGGATTGAGTAATGGTCAGGATATTTATTTCCGTGTAGTGTTCAAACCGATTGCCACGCTGCTGATGGAACAGGAAACTGTCAACATTGATGGCGTCGACACCACTCTGAAAGCACGCGGACGTCATGACGCTTGTGTATTACCTCGTGCCGTACCTATCGTAGAAGCAATGGCTGCCATGACCATACTCGATTATTACTTACTGGATAAAACGACGCAACTCTAATGAACGAGATTCAGAAATACATAGCGGCACACGAACCAAAGATGATGGATGACTTGTTCAGCCTTATTCGCATTCCCAGTATCAGTGCTCTGCCAGAGCACCACGACGATATGCTGGCTTGTGCGGAACGCTGGGCACAACTGTTATTGGAAGCAGGTGTGGACGAAGCATTGGTAATGCCCTCACAGGGCAATCCGGTTGTTTTCGCTCAAAAGATCGTGAACCCGGATGCAAAGACTGTATTAATCTACGCTCATTACGATGTGATGCCGGCCGAACCATTGGAACTCTGGAAAAGCGAACCGTTTGAACCGGAAATACGTGACGGACATATCTGGGCACGTGGAGCGGATGATGACAAAGGACAATCGTTCATTCAGGTGAAAGCATTTGAATATCTCGTCAAAAACGGATTACTGAAGAATAATGTGAAGTTCATCTTCGAGGGTGAAGAAGAAATAGGTTCACCCAGTCTGGAAGCTTTCTGCGAAGAACATAAAGAATTGCTGAAAGCAGACGTTATTCTGGTGTCGGATACGAGTATGCTAGGAGCTGAACTGCCCTCATTGACTACTGGTCTGCGCGGGCTGGCTTATTGGGAAATAGAAGTGACGGGACCGAATCGCGACTTGCATTCCGGGCATTTCGGGGGTGCGGTAGCCAATCCGATCAACGTACTTTGCCAGATTATCAGCAAAATAACGGATGCCAACGGACGTATCACTGTTCCCGGATTCTACGATGATGTGGAAGAAGTGCCGCAAGCCGAACGGGAAATGATAGCCCATATTCCTTTTGACGAAAAGAAATACAAAGAAGCAATCGGTGTAAAAGAGCTTTTCGGAGAAAAAGGATATAGCACATTGGAACGTAACAGTTGCCGTCCGTCTTTTGACGTATGTGGCATTTGGGGCGGATATACAGGAGAAGGTTCTAAAACCGTACTGCCTTCAAAGGCTTATGCTAAAGTATCTTGCCGGTTAGTACCGCATCAGGATCACCATAAGATTTCGCAAATGTTCGCAGATTATATTCTTAGTATCGCGCCTGATACAGTACAGGTAAAAGTGACTCCCATGCACGGGGGACAAGGATATGTGTGCCCGATTTCACTTCCTGCCTATCAGGCAGCAGAGAAAGGTTTCGAGATCGCTTTCGGGAAAAAGCCGTTGGCGGTACGCCGTGGCGGAAGTATTCCCATCATCTCTACTTTCGAACAGGTATTGGGAATCAAAACCGTATTGATGGGATTTGGACTCGAATCGAATGCGATCCATTCTCCGAACGAGAACTGCTCATTGGATATCTTCCGGAAAGGGATAGAGGCAGTCATAGAGTTTCATCAGGAATATGCCAGACGATAAAGCGGATAAATAACAATCAAGTTATAAACGATACATATAAAAGAGTGGTGGACAAGCTTGATTACAAGCATTTGTCCACCACTCTTTTATATATCTATCACACTGACAAATTATATGACCGGAGTCTCGAAAAGGAAGGTAAATGATTGGCTGTCTTTCAAATCCTTCACTGCATCACCCGCATAAATTTCGCCCTTTGTCAGAGACAGTTTCTTAATGCCGGCTTTCGGACTAAAATCAATTTTCTTCAAATCCAGCCAAAACAAATTCGGAGTCAGGGTAGATTCGAAATAATATACCTTATTCTTCTGATCGGATACGGAACGCCAACGGGTAGAAGATATATAAGGCTTCTCCGGTGTATTAATACCAAATGGCACGGAAACATTACGCATCACACTCAACACGCTGGGAACTGCAATCTTTGCATCCGCAATTTGTGGAATAGCATGAATGTAGAATGAAGCCCGTACAAAACGGTCGCTTGCCCGATTGGTTCCCGGTAACATCTGTAAGCCACCGATTTCTTTCCAGTAATCATTAATGGCCAACTGCTGTTCATATCGAGGAGAATTTGTCATCACCCGGTATTCTTTTCCTTCGTGAATACTTAATTTCCCATCCAGATATTCCAATACAGCCGTATTGCCTGTTTCATCGGTTATGGCCAGATGTAAGGTAGACTCCGGTCCTCCATTCGGCATACGGGGAGCATCAATGCGGAAAGTCTCCTTTTTCAATTCATCCACCGCTTCGCGTACCGTGGCAAAGTTATCAAGCACATACTGTGTCCAAATGCTGATGCCCATTGCCGGACGGGTATCGCCGGGAAGAGAGTAAATGGATTCCGGCAAGAAAAGCAGGCTAGCCACTAATCCTTTCTCGTTCATTCCGTCACAAGTACCTATATCATATCCTGTAGCAATCACACTTCCATATTTGGAAGTCCAGTTCACAGTTTTCTCTTTGTTATGTCCCATACGTTGGATGCCACGCGGAAATACATAGATATTCGTCATGATATCTTCCTTCCAGTCCATTGTACGTCCTGTTACCACCATCTGGTCAGGGCCTATATACACTGCACGCGTACATGCTTCTACAGGCTGTATACTCATCAAAGAGACGGCAGCCAACACCAATGCAACTCCTGCTAATTTTTTCTTCATGTTCATTCTATTTAAATAATTGATCTTCTTATTTATAAATAACAAACGCGCCACGATTATTGCCTAAAAGAAAGAGGATTTTAATGAAAAAAAGGCATTTATTCAATGCAGGAAGAAATTTTGGGTTTTCAACGTATGAGGGTTATCATCACAAAGATCATTTCTTAGCGAAAAATATTAAATAAATTTAAGTGTTACTATTGCAGTCATTGCTACTTTAGTTCGTCCAATAAATAAACATACAATTATCATGATAAAAGAGTACACCAAACAAACTATAATCATTTGCTTTCTATTACAAGGAATCGCATTATCAAGCAGAGCGCAAGAACAACAAATGTGGCAACGATACCACGATAAATGTCGAAGAGAAGCAAGTATTATTGACACTCTCCCCTCCAAATTGGAAAAAGCCTTGCACTGGTCGCCGACAATAAATAAAGAACAAAAAGAGGTTATACGCTATATACTATGGAATATGGTTTATGTGGAAGGTGGTACAGCCAATCTCGGAGACAACAACAACTATCCCGTGGATGTAGCCTCTTTTTTCATCAACCGATATGAAGTTAGTCAGGATGAATGGTATGTCATTATGGGAGAAAATCCTTCTAACCAACACAGACGTAACTATCCGGTAGACCAAGTCAATTGGTTCAACGCTCAACGATTTACCCAAAAACTTTCTCAATTAAGCGGTCTACCCTTCCGTCTCCCCTTCGAAGCAGAATGGGAATATGCAGCACGTGGGGGACTAAAAACCAAGAATTTCATCTATGCCGGCAGCAATAATGCAGAACAGGTTGCCTGGTTTAGAGAAAAATATTATAATACTTACGTGTCCAAAGAAACAGGGACGAAGAAGCCCAACGAACTGGGACTTTATGACATGAGTGGAAACGTATATGAATGGTGTATGGACTGGTATGACAGAAAGGTTCCTTTTACCGGAAACATCGCTCCGGTTATATGCGAAAAAGATACGCATAAAGTGTTGCGTGGAGGTAGTTATTATACCTTCGAGAAATATTGTAAAGTCACCAGCCGCTACGGAGTTAACCCGCAACGATGGGATATTGATTATGGATTACGGCTGGTAGTGTCACTGCCAGATTAAAAGAGGAGCATATTATTCACTGTATTATTTTAGCTCCTCATTGTTCTAAATACTGTTATTATATACAAATGTCAAGTCGACTTATTGATCGGCCAGTTTATAAAGTTCATATCCTCCCAATGCCAGTACATAAGGCAGATTAAGAATAACGTCGGCATCCTTCTCCACCTCTTCGGGGTACTTTTGCAGCAATTCGTTGAAAGGCATAATGAGAGGGTGTTGCAAGAAAACTTTATCTTTCACCTCGGCACGTCTCCAGCCAGCCACTGTACGCTCGGCATTCCATCGGTATTTCTCCATGCGCACCAACAGACACAAAACTTGAGACGGTAGATTCTCATTGAACATAGATTCGGATATGCGTGCCGGCGAACGTTCGCTCCGCTTAATACCGTAGCCTAGCGTACGACAAAATACACTATAGGCATCCAGTTGATAGCGGTTAGCCCAACGTAACGGCTCGCTCAATTTATTCCACAGATACTGTGCCTGGTGATTCATCAAAATGAAGTCGGCAGAGTGATTGCCATAAGATTCATACATCTTCTTCAACACCTCTTTCTGCTTGAGGCTTTCATCCGTATAACAACAATCGTAGAGATAATTCACATACAAAGCCAGTTTATCCTGCAAAATGTTTTTCTTCATTCCCCTGTCTACCATGCCGAACACCTTGACATAACGATAACGCCCTTGCTCATCGTCCACTATCGACGACAAATCGTTATTGAAATCCTGACGGATAAGTACACGACACTGATGCTGATAAACCTCATGCGGCAAGTTGAGCCCTAATGAGAGACTCAAATCGGGATCATGCACACAAATAGCCACTGTAAGCATACAGTGTTTATTTTGTGCCCATTGTTGTAAACGGGTGCGCATAGCAGTACTACAAATGTCGTCATGGCAATATTCGACCTCTATGTCGTCTATCTGACTCTCTATATAAGGAAATTGAGCTTTGAAGTAGTCTTTCTGTGAGTCCATCTCTCGATCTACTAAAGTGATGCGGGTACGTATGCGTTCATCTGTCGGCAGACGGTCATCGTAATTGGCATAATGGCAGATACGTAGTGCTTCAAGCAGCAACGAGCGTCCCATCCGATTGAATCCCACAATAACCAGATGCACATAGTCTTGGCTAGTAGCATTCCAGCTTCCATCAGGTTGTTGCGTTATGCTTATGGGGCGATAGTCTAGCGGATCATAATACCTTTCACTATCGGCAGCATAGAGACTCCATAGTTGCCGTGCCAAATTCTCGTGGAGGTTAAAGGGACGGAAAAAGATATTAGGTTTCCCCTCAATGCAAAACACCTCCGGCGGCAGATTCATTTTCTGTATGTTAGAGTATGAAGGGATACTGTCAAACTGCACATACACAGGCATCACCTTGCCATCGGGGCATTTGCCACGCAGAGCACTTACCAAATGCACAATCGCTATATTTTTAGCATCGCGTCCGCAACGTTCTTCATCACCCAGTACATACACTTCACTCGCGCTCGCTATGTTCAACCGCTGAAGTTCTTCGATCGACTCTATGTTGCCAAAGTAAACAAGCACTTGCCGCTCTATTTCGATGGGCAAGGCAGACTGTATGCGATGACGTACCGTTGCCGCCTCTATACCGCTCATCAGTAAGATACGTGCCGAAGAACATTCGTTATATAGTTCGCGTATCATATTGATAGATAGTTCATTGAAGCCTATCAATACATAATGTTGAGTTATGTTGCGGTAAGTCATTCGCCCCGTGTTTACTACATCCACACGCCGCTCTATAATGTTGGAAATGGTAGAGATGAGCACACCGCCCAATAAAATGGATCCCGAAAAGCTAACAATTCCCAGCAATAGCCTGCTGGACCAAGCTGTCTCGTTCATTTGGTTACCAGGATCCACAAAGTTGTTGTACACCACCCAGAGCCTTTCGCCCCATTCCTCATGTCCATACAATTGGATAGAAAAGAACATCACGATGATAAAGAAGATAGCCAGCACCGTAGCAATAGTAACGAGTAACAGGGTGAGCTGCGACTTGATACCTCCCGAAATGGTGCGATCCATATACTCTTGTGAGAATATCTTCTTGTAGTAGTTTATAAAACGGTTCATGCTTATAACTTATTGATAGCAAAACATACAAGTCCTGCCCATATTGTGTACATTTCGAGCTATTTGTTCTGATAATCGTACCATATCATGCACCAATACCATATAATCCGTATCAATGGGATTTGGTTGACAGTCGTGTTTCATAAATAGAATATTTAGAGTTGTGTACAAATATAGTATTTTTCAACAAATCAAATAGTTTTTCACTTAACTATTTTCAGCAGTGTACTTTACCTTGTTATCGTATGGCAGTATATAAAATGAAATTCACCAGTACAAGAAGACATTAATCGCAAGATAACAGCTATGGAACGAAGTAAAATTCGTATAAAAATGGAGTAAGATATTCTACTTCCATCAAATAATATCTCCATAACCTTTATTGTATCTAAGATTATTCAGTGCATAGATTTAAGATTTTCTATGCAGAAACTAAGAATCTTTTATGCACTCGAGTAGTCGTCACGTTACAACGGGACAATGGTCACCTTATAGAATGACTAATGTCACTTTATAAGGTGATATTAATCATTCTATAAGGTGACCATCTATCTCTGAAAGGATGAAAATCACTAAAGATACAAAATAAATCAGTAAAAAGCAATAGTAAGATAGGAAATTTGCCTGGAATGCAAACGCACTTAATTTATCTCAATACAGCATAATAAAGAGACCGCATTCATATCATGCAGATTAAATCTAACCTGCTAATTGCAGCACCTCCATCTCTCACTCTCTTCGTGATATGACGGACTTTTTACTTCCAATTATCTTATCCCTTTTCTATTAGAAATTTTTCCGGAAAGTACATCCATTTCTCCATTCCGAACATCCGTAAGCGGTTTTTCCTTTAATAATAATTCCCTTACCACAAAGCGGACATGGCTGACCTACAAACGTATCTACATCACCTGTAGCAGAAGGAATTGAAGCAGGAGTAGTAACCGGAGCCGGAGAAGGTGCCGAATTAGAACTCACTTCACTTGCCGCTTTTTCTGTTTTTGGTTTCTTTTCTTTCGGTGTACTTGGTTTTCGTTCACGCTTTTTAGGCTCTTTCTTTGCTTTCTCTTCGGCTTTTGCAGCTACTGCATCCTGAATAGTAATGCGTCGGTTTGTATTATCAGAAAGTACACTCATCACTATTTCCGAAACCATCTGTTTCAGTTCTTCGAGAAACTGGCGGGCATCGTATGTATTCTTTTCAATTTCGCGAAGCTTCTTTTCCCAAATACCTGTCAGTTCCGCCGATTTCAATAATTCTTCGTGAATGAGCTGCACCAACTCCACTCCTGTCGGGGTGGCAATCAGGTTCTTTCTCTCCTTACGGATATAATTTCGTTTGAACAGTGTTTCAATGATGGCAGCACGGGTAGACGGCCGGCCGATACCATTCTCCTTCAAGGCATCACGAAGTTCATCATTATCCACCAGTTTTCCGGCTGTTTCCATTGCACGGAGCAGTGTTGCTTCGGTATAAGGTCTGGGCGGCTGTGTCCATTTCTCGTTCAAGTCGGGAATGTGAGGACCACTTTCACCCTTCACAAAGGTAGGGAGTACATTTTCATCCTCTTCCTCTTTTTCTTCAGTAGGATCTTTTACGTCCTTTGCAAACACGACACGCCATCCCGGTTCCAGGATTTGTTTTCCGGTTACCCGGAATTCTATCTTATCCACTTCGCCCATGACGGTAGTAGTAGAAATCTTACAGTCCGGATAGAATACGGCTATAAAACGACGGGCTATCAAGTCATAGACACGACGTTCCATATCCGTCAGGTTTTGAGCATAGACTCCGGTGGGGATAATGGCGTGGTGATCCGTCACCTTCGAGTTGTCAAATACCTTTTTCGATTTAGGAAGTGTAGTGCCGGCTAACGGAGCCGTCAAGACTTCGTAATCACGGAGTCCTTTCAGGATAGCGGGACATTTCGGGTAAATATCATCACTCAAGAAAGTAGTATCAACACGCGGATAGGTAGCTACCTTCTTCTCATAAAGAGACTGAATCAGTTTCAGCGTTTCATCAGCCGAATAAGCGAATTTCTTATTACATTCTACCTGAAGAGAAGTCAAGTCGAACAAACGTGGGGCAAACTCTCTCCCATCTTTCTTGCCAACACTAGTGACTACAAACGGAAGATCCTTTATGCGTTCTACCAATGCCTCGCCTTCTTCCCGGTTAGCAATAGGGTCGATACCCGGATTATCTATTTTCTTTTTTCCACCGTTCTTTTCTTCTTCCGCAGCAATTTCTTCATCACTTTTGCGGATAAGTGCGGAAAAAGTGGTATCCCGATAGTTGGTTTTCAGTTCCCAGTATTGCTTGGGTTCGAAATTAGCTATTTCCAACTGACGGTTGACAATCAGTGCCAGAGTCGGTGTCTGTACACGACCGATAGAGAGTACCTGTTTATTTTGACCGTATTTAATGGTGTAAAGACGGGTGGCGTTCATCCCTAATAGCCAGTCACCCATCGCACGAGAAAGTCCGGCTTCATAGAGTGACTGAAAATCTGTCTGATCTTTCAGCTTCGCAAACCCTTCCCGGATAGCTTCTTCTGTCAATGAAGAAATCCACAGACGTTTCACCGGACAGCGTGCACCTGCTTTCTGCATCACCCAACGCTGAATCAATTCTCCCTCTTGCCCGGCATCACCGCAGTTGATGATTTCATCTGCGTTCTGCATCAGTCCCTCGATAATGTGGAATTGTTTTTCGTAGGTAGGATTCTCTATCAACTTGATGCCGAAACGTGGAGGAATCATTGGCAGGCTACCTAAATTCCATGATTTCCAGTTAGGCGTGTATTCATGCGGCTCTTTCAGGGTACAAAGATGCCCGAATGTCCAGGTCACCTGGTATCCGTTTCCTTCTATATATCCTTCTTTTCTGGTATGAGCGCCGAGTACTTCGGCTATATCGCGTGCTACTGATGGCTTTTCGGCTATGCAAACTATCATTTTTTCTCTTCTTGTTTTTTACACTAACAGTCTACAAAGTTACACGATTATTTCTCATTGACCGCATGAAGAAGGAAAAAATCGGGAACATACAGTTGCAACCTCCCATATAAGACTTCATAAATGGCTCATACTAAACTTCCCAGCATTTCCATCCTTTGTTGGCACAGATATACACTACATACGAACGGACATGATAATTGGGAAATTTCCTTTTCGTGTCTTCGGCATAGCCTTTCACTTGCTCCACATGTTCCGACAGCGGTTCGGTTAGGGCGGAATACTTCCGGCATTAGCAGCAAATTTCTTAAGGAAACAAGTTAGGATAGTGGAGTTAAAAAGACGTTCGCCGATGGGGCTGAAACGATAACCGTCGTAGTTGCTCACAATCAGCTGCCAGATTTCCTCGAAACTTTCTTCGCTTGCACCGGGAGTATATTTATCAAGTACATAACGCAAGTATGTCTTCGTTTCTTCATAGGTGAAACCAAACATATTAAGGAAAGACGGTTCCAAGGTAAGAATTTCCGCAATGTTATAACCGATAGTCAAATCGTCCATGGTGATAGGCAATACACCGTGCAGAAACAGGTACGGACAGTACCTTCGCCTATGCCTTTCTTTATCACTTTAAAGAAGGTACGAAGAAAACTGTCGCTGGTGGTCACTTTCTCATAAAGTGGATCGTTATAGGAAGTAAGCAGTTGATTGGTGAAATTATCATATTCGTCAATCAGAATATAGGCTTTGGGAAGTCCGTACAAACGGATATAGGCAAGAGCTTCCTCAAGCATCTGGAACGCATTCCCCCAATTGGTAAATTGAAAATCACCAAACAAATCGCGATTATGCTTCACCATTATTTCTACAGGGCTGCAATTCAAGGCGTCAAAGTTCTTTGCCAGTCCTTCCATATCATTCGCCATCACCATAGCCGAGAAGTCATAACGAATCACCAAATATTGATTATGCTCTTTCGTAGGATGTTCGCCAATCCAGGTACCGCCGAAGAGTTCTTCAAAACGATTCGCCTTTGTACGGTCGTAGTAGTGAGCCGGCTGGAGATGAGCAGACTTTTCCCGAAACGGCGGGGACGGAGAAAAACAGGAGCATTGTAGTCTTCAAGTCCCGGAATATAATTTGTCTTATCAACATAATAGAAGCCACGTTCGCGAAGGTCTGCGAAATCGGTCACTGCGTATGGAATTGTTATTCTTGCCATAATCGACGATTTTTTCTTTCGGTAGAGACAAAAGTACCAATAAATTAGTACTATAAAAAAGATATTGCGAAAAAGATAGCTGAATACTAAACTCAAATATGGCTATATACATGAGTCTTTGATGAAAAAGAGAGCAAAACAAGAAAAAATATCAGAGTTATGCACTTATCATGCACAACCCTCTATACACGAAGGCTGCACAACTCTATACATGATGCATGTATAGAGCTATGCAGCCTTTCTGCATAAGCTGACAGAGCAATGCTCCATCGTCTAAGAAACATTTATGTCACAGGGGCGGGAGCCTCTTCCCCCTCTGTCGCCGGAGTCGGAACCGCCTTCTACATCAGGTTTCGTGCCGGCGTAGAAAGTAGCGATAGCGATTCGAGGCGACCGCTCTTATCGTCTTTGTTGTCAGCTAACCAGATTTTATAAAGAATATCTAAATAAATTTATCCATCATTTCAAAAGGCATTACAATTCGTTACTGCTTGCAAAGCTACATTATTTTCCATACACAAGATGCAATTAAAATAATGTAGCCTTTTCTTTATGTTCAATCCATGTACTTATTTACCAATCTTTCTGAAACATATAATAATCTCTTACCGAGTATGGTACTTCTGTTTGCGCCATTGTGGAGCTTGAAAAATCTTCTGGCGCAGGATATTTACATAAAATCCATGTCGCCCAAGGATCATTCCATACGCTCTCTTTTCCATAATCCATATAAGGGATATCTGCTCCCACCACCACATCTGTTCCACTAAGTGGAGTAAACCGCATCATGTTCATATATTCGCCTATTATGGAATTTTCCATCAAGTCCACCTGTTCCTCTTGAGACATGGCGGCTATATCCCTGAGAAATATAGTCCCATATTTCTTTTCCGGAATTCCAGCTAAAGGACGTATGGTAGCATCAGGTTCGTAAGGTGCTAAAAAGTCTTCCAACGAACTCCAAGCGTAATCCAGATAGTTACCTACACTGATGCCCGCTTGCTCATCACAAAGTGCTTCGGTAGTTTCACGGGTATCAACTAACGTAAGCAATTTACCCGGCATCGCATTTTTCAATGCTTTTATCAATTTGGCATATGAAGTGTCATTTATGGGTGCCACTCCCTCTTTGCCATAACCTGCTCCTTTGTCCCAAAGATTAATACCATCTAAATCATAAAGGCTGACAGCTGTTTGTACTTGTGCCGCAAAGTCACTAATTTGTGCATCTGTCAAGTTTGCGAATCCCAATCCGGTTCCGCCACCCATAATGGCAAGACAGACTTTCAACCCATTCTCTTGCATAGGCCGCAGATAGTGATTATGATTTTTCAGTACATACTCCATATCAGTCGTATAGGTCAGTGTCGCGTGTCCTTGTACTTCTTTCAAAAAAGCCGTACGTACATTCAAAATATCCAATAAGGGACCTTTATAAATGTTCGTTTCCTCAAATCCTTCACTCATATCAAAAAAATCGACACTAAGCGAAAACTGAGCTGCAATCAAAGGATTCATGACTTCCGTGTCTATGTAAGCTATTACAGTGCCCGGCTTTTCTCCTATCTCCTTTTGATCTTCAACAGGACTAATGATGTAATATATCTGATCAATAAGTTCCCCTGTTTCCACCTCAACAGCCTGAATCGGGAAAAGATAAGTATAGTTGCTACTTAGATATTCTCTTTCAAAAAGCAATTCGACCTTCTCTGACTTCCGTTCTCCCGCCCGTATAGTTACAATGGCTTCTTTTCCTCCGTTTAGCGATAAGGTATTTCCTAATCCGTTATTCCCTGGAATATTAAAATCAGAACCTTGAGTCTTTATTTTATACTCTCTACGGAATGTCTCTACTACAAAGCTTGTATAACTGCCACCATTTTTCATCGTTTCATTATTTGCATAAGCATCCTCCATAGCAATCTTCAAAGTAATATCCTTTTCAAGTGGCTTTGGAAGGATAAGGCAAAGTTCATCTTTCCTTCCTAAATCTGTTTCATCACGTCCTTCCAAAGTTGGATCTCCGATACTGAGCAATACAATCTTACTCTCCGGGCAAAGCGTACTATTCAAAGTACCCTTACCATTGGCAGTTTCTACACCTTCAGTTGACTGTCCATGTGTAACATCGGGATTGATTATCATAGCATCGTCCTGACAAGACAAGAGCATTAACAGCAACCCCGCTACAGTACACATATATTGTATTATCTTTTTCATCACTTATCTCCTTTTTAGCTTATTGTTCATTGTTAATCTTCGGAACCTCTATTCCGCTAGGCCATAATTCGGCATCTGTTTTACTATAAGCTTCCACGTGGTCGCTTGCTTTCCAATAAGGAACCACTTTCGCATTGTTCCCATGTCCAGTCCGGTCTTCCACTTCCAACCCTGTTCCCTCATCGAACTTCCAATAGGCACACAAAGTAGGTTCTTCGGTCGGGTTAGGAATATCATACATATTCTGACAAATCTGCTCTTGTGTACGGGCTATGCTCCAGATACGGGCTTCACAGATTTCACCGTTAAACTGACGACTCAAGTCGTGTGACTCTGTATAAGAACGACCGAAGTAGAAATTGTGATCTCCACCATTTCCAAATTCATCATCAGGCACTTTATCACCCAAACTGATGCTAGTCAGGTCACTTTTACCATGATTGGTACTAATGCTCTGCAACTGCCCGTTTACATAATAAGCGATAGTCTTAGTAGCCAAATCCCATGTCAACGCCACATGATACCATTCACCGGCTTGCAGTTGTTTGGTCTTGCTCGCTTCGGGAAATTTACCAAAAGTTGTCTGTACCTGCAACTGCTGGCGAGGGAAGTTAGCGTCTCCCAAACGCATTTGAAGATACATTTCAATGCCCATAATGGAAGAGATTTCGGTGCCTTCGTCAAACGTGTTCACCCGTATAATCGCCTCCATCGTCACAGCTCTTAGATTATTCACAACATCCGCCGTCGCACTTCCCTTATCAAATCCTGGAACGGTAACATAGACATTCTTGAGATTCATTGCCGTTGTTATAGCACTAGAGCGACGCACCAGATAATACATTGTGCGTGAGCCGTCCATTACTCCCACTCCTTCAGCCCCGCCAATAGAAAGCGGACAGAGGTAAGTGGCGTCAATCTCCAGTTCGTCGAGTTTCAAGAATCGAATACTGATGTCTTCCGAAGTCGTTTTTCCGGCAGGAATTGTAACGGACTCCTGCGATAATTGATAATGTTCGGCAGGCAACATCTCATAATGAGTGTCATTCTTCGCATTATATACACCGACTAATGAAGGATCTACCTTTAAACTTACCTTGGAATCATCCCCTGCAGGATATGACAATTTCACTGTAAACGTTTTCGTCTGGCTCGTTACTTTACGATTAAAAGTAAAAGTTTCCGTATTCTTACTAGCAGCCACATTCAGGTATGCCGAATTATCGAATGGTGACTTTTCGCTGTAATCCGTATTATCACAGGCAACCGGCAGAAATAACAAAACTGCAGCTGCAAAGCACTGATAGAGTTTATGTATTCTCATAGCTTACATCGTTTAATGAACCGAAGTAGGATTCAGGAATTGAATACCTCCACGGGTCTGTTTATAAATAATATCAGTATCGTAGTAATCGGCAGAGATATTGTAAATAGCAATACCTCCCAATGGCGTTTCCATATTGAGAACACCGTAAGCAGCTCCGGCGATGGCATTGCGCGTCACTCCGTTATTGTCGGTTAATGTACCGTCAGGAGTGACGGCCAACAGCAGACGATCCGGTGCGGCCTTGCCATATCCGGTGGCATAGAGCACGGAGGTTTCTATATCATATTCATCGGATGCAGCGGAAATATCAAGTACGAAATAGTTGAAAAGGCTGCGCTGCGCTTCCGGCAACAATGAAGGGGTACCTTCAAAAACTAACAGACACGGTGTCTGTCCCAAAGCATCTACCAGTGGCTTTAACACCGAAACATCTACCGCAGAGCCTTCCGAACCGAGGGCAATCCCGTCAAATGTCCCTGTACGCACTGCCTCAACAGCAGAGGTAATAGAGGTATTCTGTTTATCTTTAGCCGTGCAATCTATATAGTAAAGCACCTTCGTTCCATAATCCTCACGTACCAACTTCATATCCTCCCGGTCATATTCGGAAAGACGGTCTGCATTACGCATCGTTACTATATCGATACTATCCGGCAACGCACGAAGAAAATCCTTCTCACCGATAGATACTTCTGGAGCATTATCTAACCGGGCATAAACGACAGCGTGTTTCGTTGCCTTATACGCACGTAGATTCTGCGTATATGCCGCATATTCTTGCGGATTCTGTTCCTTAAACCCATTCACCTGACTATCGTGTATTTCCATTTCCGTCCAGTCGTCGCAACTGATGGTGGCAACCGACAGGAAAGTAGTCAGTAGGCATAACTTAAAGATTGATTTATATTTCATAATCTCATTGATTTAAAGGTTCGTTCTAGTTTGAAGATTGACTATTCTCAATGGAATGGTCTTTCTTATCCCACCAAAGTTTAGTTCCTGCGGCATCGGGACCATTCAGCATTTGTACAGCTTGATCTATGTATTTCGGATTCCCCGTATATTCATCGGCAGGGAAAGGCAGACGACGGGGACCGATCGTTACATTCACACTATTGTTGGGGTCTTTATTCTCCACGGCAGGCAACAACTTCGGGTAGCCCGTACGACGATGTTCCGCCCATGCTTCCAGTCCCAGCGGGAATATTGCAATCCATTTTTGAGTAATGATACGCTCCAGGTTCCGTTCAAAATTCTCCGCTCCAGGTTCCCAAGCAATCGTAATGGTGCTTACAGCCGAATGACTATACTTTATATCAGCCCCGTCCATCGGGTTCACATAGTCTATAGGCTTTTTCTCTGTATCCTTCACATATCGGTCCGCTCCGGTGGTTCCGCCGCGCTCTTCGAATGAAAGGGCAATCGCCTTTTCATACAATGCCTGCGCATCACCTCCCATATCCCAACCACGCAACGCGCCTTCGGCACGAAGGAAAGTCACCTCCGCCGCATTCATCCAGAGATACGGGTCGGTGCTGGAAATCACCTGCTTCGAGTAAAGATTAATCATGTCGTCTTTCTTCTGGGTGAATATGCCGATACGTACACCATAATAGTCGTATACATCGACTTTCTCGCCATCCTGATCGACTGTCTGCACCCCTTTGACAAACATCTTATCCAAACGCGGATCTTCATAACCTTTCATAATAGAAACCAAATCGGCACTGATACGGTAGTCATTCCAATTATTAAATAACAATTCCGAACGGTTCTCCGCCACATGAAGCATGGCGTTATCCTCATTCGATTCAATCACTCCGGCTTCCACAGCCTCCTGAGCAATACGTTGTGCTTCAGTAGGATTGACATAGCTCATACGCATGGCAATACGAAGTTGCATGGAATGTACAAACTTACGCCATTTGGAAATATTTCCGTAATACAGATCTTCCAATTTGCGGAAAGCCTCGGACGACAAGTCTTTATTTTCTTCCAGCACTTTATCCGCTTCTTCCAGTTCCTTCAGCATCTGTGTATATACTTGTTCCTGCGAATCATAAGGGACAGCCAAATCTTCACCCGAATTATCATTATCCATCATCTTCGAGTAAGGAATCGGACCATAAATATCCGTCACACGATGCATGATACAGACACGGAGGATTTTACCGAAAGCTAAAGCCACAGGATCATCCGTCTTGTTCAGCATATCACGATACTGCGGATACATATCTTTGATCGGATCGGCAAATGGAGATTTCAGCCATCCCTGTTCGGGATTGAAAGTGGAGAATTTCATCACCCAAGTGTCTACGATTCCCTCCAGATAGCCACCATAAGCTCCTCCTGCCATGGCATCCATAAACTGGTAAAGGTGCTCACGTGTAGGGATAACCAACCCCTGCATTCCTTTGAGCGTAGCACCGACAATATGATTCTCACGCTGCATTTCTTCTCCGTCCGCTTCATACATACTCCGGTTGATATCACTGTCGAAACAACCGCCCAACGGGAGCAGAAATAATGAAAGGATCATTATCAGAAGAATGTTATATATTCGTTTCATGTCCATCATAGTATTTAGAAGTTAATCTTTATATTGAAACCTATATTCCGGGTACTCGGCATCATGAAGTAGTCGATTCCCTGATAATAGTTGTTCGTAGTAGCTACTGCTTCAGGATCGAAAGGGGCTTTACAGTAGATCATCCAGAGATTTCTTCCCACAAGGGATACATTGATATCACAAACATTGCCTAGCCAGCGACGCGGAATAGTATAACCGATATGTGCCTCCTGCAGTCGCAAGTTGGTAGCACTATAAGTATAGTAAGTAGGCAATCCGCTCTGCGAAGCTACTACCTCATAGAAACTCTGTGGATTCACCCGGCTGCGCCCATTCACCCACACCCCTCCGGCATCACGCGCGGCAGCAGAGGTTTCAGATACTCCATAGAGATCAAGATAGGCCTGTGTTGCCGAATAAACGATTCCTCCCAGACGGGCTGTCAACAGGAAACCGGCATTGATACCTTTATAAGAAAAGCTATTATTCCAAGCCAGATTTGCCTTAGGAAGTACGCTTCCCAACTTGATATCACCTGCATTGTCGATGGCTGTCACATTGCCGCTATCGTCGATCAGTATATTACCGTTAATATCACGTTTCAAATCGGCATGTGTATAAAGATCACCCAAAGTACCACCCTCTTTCAGGATAAATTTCGCCTTTCCGAATCCGCGTCCTTCATCGGTTTTGAGTTCCAGTTTATCCACATTGTATGTCTTGCCCGTTTCCGGATGAACGTAATCTTTTACCAATTCTACGATTTCATTCTTGTTGGCCGAGAATGTAAAACTGCTGTCCCAACTGAAATCTCCCCAACGATGTCCATAAGACAACATAGCCTCAAAACCGTAGTTACGTACATATCCTGTCTGCACATACAGTTTATCGTATCCCGACGATACGGGAAGCCGCGGGTCGAATGTCTGATTGTAAGTATTAGCGTAATAGAATGATCCGCTCAACTTGAAATCTTTAAATAAGGTTGCATCCAACCCTATCTCCCACGAGTCGGTACGTTCGGGGTATAATTTACCAATGGGATAATTCGTCTGCGATTTCCAGTCTTGCTTATTGGCATCATACGAGTAAGTAGGATAAGTAAGAAAACGCGGATAAGGATTACCGACAGAACTAAACGATCCGCGTACTTTAAGATAATCCACCCAATCGGGCAGTTTCAACATTTCAGTGATGACTGCCGAAAGTCCTACGGAAGGATAGAAGAAAGAAGCCTGCGGAGAATGCGTCAACTGGGAAGCCCAGTCGTTACGTCCTGTCACGGTGAGGTAGAGCATACTTTTCCACCCTACTTCGGCACTGGCAAAAACTGACTCGGTCGCTTCACGCCACCCTACCTGCGTAGCACGTTTCTTTGCGTTGTCAAGATCGTAGACATTGAACAAATTAGGAATACCCGTTTCGCGTATCGGTCCGGCGTAGCCCAATTCTTTACTAGTCACTCCACTATAACTGGCACCAATATTGGCAACTATCGTAAAATCCTGAATACGTTTGTTGATGTTCACCAGCACATCGGCATACGTCTGTGAATATTGTCCGTTGTTTACCGTATAATGTCCCTGCGTACTACCGTCAGTCAGCGTATTACTACTGCTTGCATAGAGTTTACCTTCATATTCGCTATGAGTATTGTCGATGCGGACACGCCCTGCCACGTTCAGCCAGTCAAGAATCTGGTAACTCAAACCTGCCGAAGCCATATAACGTTTCTTGTTGTTCAGACGGAGATTACGGTAAGCAATCCAGTAAGGATTCTGCATACGGAGGTCACCTTCGCCCTGTGGCCAGAACTGTACACTGATCTTTCGCGCTTCATCCCAACGCTCGAAATTCTTCACGATAGAGAAATCGTCTCCACGAGGGAAAAGATAAGCAGAAACCAATGGATTGGAGTACTGCCCCTGATTGGTCATATTACGGTCGTTCTGGAGAATATAGCTTGCACTTACATCCAGTTTCATCTTATCATTCAAGAAACTGGTCGTATTACGGAAAGTAAAATTATATCTGTTATACCTATTGTTGGGAACCATCCCTGCCGAATTGACGGCAGCTGCAGAAAAGAAAGTCTGATTTTTATCTGTTCCGGTAGACAGCGTAATGGAATTTGTATATACCGCACCCGTATCAAAAAAATCATCCGGTTCATATCCTGTTTGAGCAGCCGGGGTCAGCTTCGGTCCCCAGCTATAAATATTGGAATTTCCTGTTTTACCATTACTTCCTGTACCATAACGTCCTTGGAAATCGGGCATCTTAAAAGCATTCAACCATTCAATGCCACTTGATACACCGACTTGCAGTTTGCCTACCTGTCCTTTTTTCGTAGTAATCACAATCGCGCCATTCGCCGCATTACTACCATAAAGGGCGGCCGCCGCTGCTCCGGTCAATACGGAAATACTTTCTATGTCTTCCGGATTAATATCAGCAATTGCCTCGGTGGCCCCTTTTGAGCCAAATTCCGTGTCACCTCCGCCACCGAAATTATACATCGGAATACCGTCAATCACGTACAAAGCATTGCTACTCTGTTCAATGGACTTCGTACCACGCATAACCACTCTGCTTGCCCCACCGACACCGGAAGAACTCGTATTGATAGTAACTCCCGCTACTTTACCATTCAGGCTGTTCACAAAATTAGCATCCTTAATCTGAGTCAGTTCGTCGGACTTTACTTGTTGTACGTTATAGCTCAACGCTTTCTGTTCGCGTTTAATACCAAGTGCGGTTACAACGACTTCACTCAACAGTTTTGTATCTGAAACCAGCTGCACACTATACGTATTCTGGCCAGTCACTTTTACCGTCTGTGGAGTATAACCTACATAACTGATACTCAACACGCTTCCTACAGGAGCTTCGAGTATAAAATTACCGTCCATGTCCGTGATAGACCCGACACTCGTTCCTTCAACATGTACATTAACCCCAATTAGAGGTTCTCCGTTATCATCCAGCACACGTCCGGTGATACGTTTGGCAGATGCGGTTTCCACTTCCTGTTTTTCTTGCGGAACGATGATTACGTATTTTCCTTTTAACTGATAGGTATATCCTGTATTTCTAAGGATTTCTTTGAGAGAACTCTCCAACGTAGCCTTTTCCAACGCCAAATTGATGGAGGGTTTGTTTTTCAACTGCGATTCGTTGTAGCCAACGGACAGTTTCGTTTGTTTTTCCACTTCTTTCAATGCCTCGATAACCGATATATTTTTCTTATGGATCGTAATCCGGGCACTGCTATTTTGAGCAAAAGTGGATGTAGAAAGGAGCAGACAGCACAAAAAAAGCATAAATACTCGGCTGAATGTCTGCTTATTGGCTATAAATTCATAAATTTGCTGCATCTTCTTAGTATTAGTTTATACAGATAAAGTTAGATTCTCGAATTTAGTAGCGTCTGGTTAACGCTAATAGTAAGAATTCCGATTTCACATCCGGGGGAAGGTTGCAGCTTCCCCCGGATATTTTTTCCGCATAGGCTCAATGTGTTTTAAGGTTAATATCAGTATATCTTATTTTTTATTTCGTTCTCCGATAATGTAACGTACCTTCAGCGATAGCGGAAACATAGCATTTGTCTCCCACAATCTGATAATTCAGATTCCCCGTTACACGAGCAACGATATCCATTATTTCTTCTATAGAAGCATTTTGCCCGAAAGTAAGATTGAAACGGTCACCTTTCAGACTACGGAAACTGTAAACAAATGTGTAGGGGTATTTACGTTCAAGACGGGTGAATATTTCCTCCAGCGTCATGCTGCGAAATACGATTTCACCACGTTGCCAGGCTGTGATATCCTGCATATCAGGACGAACTACGTTTCCGGAACGAGTGCGCTTATTATATGCCAGCTGTTCGTTCGGATTTAAAACTTCCTGATTCTTCTGTCCGTTATACTCTACCAACACTTTTCCCGAAATCAACGTTGCCGTCACTTCGTCTTCATCCGGATAAGCGGTCACATTGAACTCTGTTCCCAATGCGGTCACCTGAAAATCGGAGGACTTCACAATAAAAGGATGCTCTTCGTCACGCTTCACTTTAAAATTGGCTTCTCCTACCAGATAAACACATCGTGTATCACCCGTGAATTGCTGTGGATAAAGTAAAGTACTTTGAGAATTTATCAACACTTGTGTACCGTCCGGCAAAGTTATATTTCGTGTCTCGGCTGTAGGAATATATGCTTGCAACAGGTCCGGAGCCTGGCGGTTCTGCAATGCCAGATAGATAGAAATAGAAGAAACAGTTATCAATAAAGCTGCCGCTACCCGCCAAACCACTAAACGGGTACGTAAAGAATAAATCCGTCGTCTTGATCCGATTCCCGTAAGTTCATGCATCCGTTCCAGAGAATCACGATAACCGGGAGTTGTGACAGCTTCGGTCGCCTCCCAAAGTTTATTTAGTTCATGTTCTTTTTCGTCGGCACGCTCTTCGTCAGTCAACCATGTACGAAAATCCTGATTGACTTCCTCCGGATAGTCATGTTTAATATAGCGGTCGATTACGTCGCGAATATAATTCTTCATAAAGTGATATTTATTATTGTATTTTAAAACGCTTACATAAATATCACTATCCAGAAAGAAAAACTACGGGAAGATTCGGAATAGAATAACAAACATTAACATTTTACGAAGTTCAGTCAATGTTTTATAGATATGATCTTCTACTGTACGTAAGGGGATTTGTAATTTATCTGCTATTTCTTTATGAGAAAGCCCCTCAAAACGACTCATCTCAAAAACCTGTCTACGGCGGTCAGGCAACTGACTAAGCGTCATCTTGATAAGCAGCAGCACTTCTTTATAATATAGATTTTCTAACAGGGAGGAATCTTCATCACAAAGTTCACCCAACAACTGTGCTTTCAAAACTTTATCTTCATATTCCTGCTCTACCTTCTGATGCTTGAACAGATTGAATATTTCATTCCGGGTCACGGTATAAAGATAACTAGTCATGGTTTCCTGCCCCTCCCACAATTCAGGACGGGTCCATAACTTAAGAAATATATTTTGGGCAATATCTTCTGCATCCTCCTCCGACTTGGTCAACAACCGCGCAAAATTCTTGACTCGGGGGAAATTAGCGGCATAAAATTGCTCAAAACGGGCATCCATGTCATCTCTCTTTCCATTCATTCATTAAGTCTTTTTACAATGAAAGTTGGACAAATATAGACAAAATTAGGAGAAGACAAAGAATATAAATAAAAAAACATCCCACCTTCTAACCCCAAACAGGTCTAAAAGGTGGGAGTATAAATATGATTCAAATAATTTCAGAAGTTATTCTTCATCCATCAAAATTTCCAGAATCTGACAAGCAGCTTTCGCTACCGGAGTACCCGGACCGAAGATAGCAGCTACACCTGCCTTATACAAGAAATCGTAATCTTGTGCAGGAATAACACCACCGGCAATCACTACAATGTCTTCGCGACCCAGTTTCTTCAGTTCTTCAATAATTTGCGGAACCAATGTCTTATGTCCGGCAGCCAGTGAAGAAACACCTACTACATGAACATCGTTTTCAACAGCCTCGCGAGCAGCTTCCGCCGGAGTCTGGAACAACGGTCCCATATCCACATCGAAGCCACAGTCAGCATAACCGGTTGCTACGACTTTAGCACCACGGTCGTGACCGTCCTGTCCCATCTTTGCAACCATGATACGAGGTTGACGTCCCTCTTTCTTCGCGAACTTCTCGGCCAGTTCACAAGCACGTTTGAAGTCGCTATCGTTTTTACTTTCTGATGAATACACGCCTGATATCGTTCTAATTATTGCTTTATAACGTCCTACTATCTGTTCGCAAGCATAAGAAATCTCACCCAATGTTGCGCGAACACGAGCTGCTTCCACAGCCAATTCCAACAAGTTACCCTTGCCAGTCTTCACACATTCGGTAATTGCTGCCAATGCTTTGTCCACTTCAGCCTGATTACGTCCATCTTTCAAACGTTTCAGGTTTTCAATCTGTTCAAGACGAACGGCTGTATTATCAATTTCAAGAATATCAATCGGAGCTTCTTTTTCCAGACGATACTTGTTCACACCGACAATTGTCTGCTGACCACTGTCGATACGAGCCTGTGTACGTGCAGCAGCTTCTTCGATACGCATCTTTGGAATACCTGTTTCGATAGCTTTCGCCATACCACCCAGTTTTTCAATTTCCTGAATATGCTCCCAAGCCTTGTGTGCCAGTTCGTTCGTCAGAGATTCTACATAGTAAGAACCACCCCATGGGTCAACGTTCTTGCAGATGTAAGTTTCTTCCTGAATGTAAATCTGTGTATTACGGGCAATACGTGCGGAAAAATCTGTTGGAAGAGCAATAGCCTCATCCAATGCATTGGTATGCAAAGATTGAGTATGCCCCAAAGCTGCAGCCATAGCCTCAATACAGGTACGTCCTACGTTATTGAACGGATCCTGTTCGGTCAGTGACCAGCCGGAAGTCTGCGAGTGAGTACGCAACGCCAGTGATTTCGGGTTCTTCGGATTGAATTGTTTCACAATCTTTGCCCACAACATACGTGCAGCACGCATCTTGGCTATTTCCATAAAGTGATTGGTTCCAATCGCCCAGAAGAAAGACAGACGCGGTGCAAATGCATCAATATCAATGCCTGCTGCCGTTCCTGCACGAAGATATTCCAAACCATCGGCCAATGTATAAGCTAACTCGATATCCGCGGTTGCACCTGCTTCCTGCATGTGATAACCGGAGATAGAGATAGAGTTGAACTTAGGCATCTTCTGCGAAGTGTATTCGAAAATATCAGAAATAATCTTCATAGAGAATGCAGGCGGATAAATATAAGTATTACGCACCATGAATTCTTTCAGAATATCATTCTGGATAGTACCGGCCATTTCTTCGAGTTTAGCACCTTGTTCCAGACCGGCATTGATATAGAATGCCATAATCGGAAGTACAGCTCCATTCATTGTCATAGACACAGACATCTTGTTCAATGGGATACCATCGAACAGCACTTTCATATTTTCCAATGAACAGATAGATACACCGGCTTTACCTACGTCACCTACTACACGTTCGTGATCGGGGTCATAACCGCGGTGAGTAGCCAAGTCGAATGCCACTGACAAACCTTTCTGACCGGCAGCCAAATTACGGCGATAAAATGCATTTGATTCTTCGGCGGTAGAGAATCCGGCATACTGGCGGATGGTCCAAGGACGAAGAGTGTACATAACTGAATACGGACCGCGCAGATAAGGAGGAAGTCCGGCAGCATAGCCAAGGTGTTCCATTCCTTCGAGGTCTTCTTTTGTATAAACAGGCTTCACTTCAATGTGTTCCGGTGTTTTCCAGTCAGCGGAGATACCGTTAGCCTTTTGCCATTCAGCACCATTAGTCGGCTGAAATGCGGCATATATATCGATGTTTTTAAAATCTTTTCTCATCTTACTTCAATAGTTTAGCGTTAAACTCTTTCAAGGTATCCAATACATTGACACGAACATGGATGAAGTTTTCGATACCTGCGGCTTTCAGGTCGTCCATACAAGCCGGAGCACCGGCAACGATAAACATAGCACGACCATTCAGTGCTTTGAAAGCAGGAATTGCATATTCAGCATATTCATCATCGCTGGAACAGATAACAACAATATCAGCTTTTGCAGCCATAGCTGCCTCTACTCCTGCTTCTACTGTCTCAAATCCCAGATTATCAATTACTTCATAACCGGCACAAGCCAGGAAGTTACAAGAATATTGAGCACGTGCCTGACGCATTGCCAAATTTCCGATGGTTAACATGAACGCTTTCGGACGTTTGCCTGATGCTTCTGTTTCGAGACGCAATGCTTCAAACTGACTGGCAGCACGATCGAACACCAGAGTATCCACCTCTTTTTCGCAAGTATGAGAGTCACCTCCGCAACAACACTTACCTTCAACAGGTTGCTTATTGCCAGCCTTTTCATTGAAGTTCGGGAATTGGTTGGTACCCAACAGCACTTCACGACGCTGTGCAACTGCTTTATGACGAGCTTTGTTGCTCTCATTCACAGCAGCCTGAACAGTTCCTGCTTTCAATGCCGCATAGAAGCCACCTGCTTCTTCTACAGCAAGGAAGAGTTCCCAAGCCTGTTTTGCAATAGCCACAGTCAGATTCTCGATATAATAAGAACCGGCAGCAGGGTCGATCACTTTATCAAAATGAGATTCTTCTTTCAGCAGCAGTTGTTGGTTACGAGCCAGGCGTTCTGAGAACTCGTCCGGAGTCTCATAAGTCTTATCAAACGGAGTTACCGTCATAGAGTCTACGCCTCCTAATGCAGCACTCATGGCTTCAGTCTGTGTACGAAGCAGATTTACATGTGCATCAAACAAAGTAAGATTGAAAGTAGAAGTTTCGGCATGAACCGCCATTTTTGCTGCGCAACGACATTCTCCGTTAGGACCTTTATTCTCGCAATCACGCACACATTCGGGATTGTAAGAAGCTACAATATTTGCCCAAAGCAAACGTGCCGCACGGAATTTCGCTATTTCAAGGAAATAATTGGAACTGATACCAAAATTAAATTTGATTTTCTTGGCTACTATGGCAGCAGGAATACCGGCATCAGTCAATTGACCCATATATTCATTTCCCCAAGCCAGAGCATAGCCCAGTTCCTGAGAAATATAAGCGCCTGCATTATTCAATGATAAAGCGTTTACATTCAGCACACGATAGAAAGGAAGCGGCTGAATGGCTTCAACCAAAGATTTGGCTGTCTGTACCATATCACCTTTCTCCTTGCCACGAGTCAGCATCTTGTTGAAGAAATCATAGTTGATAGAACCTTTCAGTTTCTTCACATCATAATCTTTCTTCTGGAAATAAGCTACCAGCAGATTAGCCAACTCAACCACATGCCCCTGACAGGTTGAGAAATTCAGTTCAACACACTCTGCCTGAATATCACTTAACAGTGTTTCAATATATTCCGCATTAAGTTCTTTTGCTTTCACATGGAAAGAAAGTGAGTCAACACCCTTATTTAGGATATCCAGTGCTTTCGCATTGGCTTCTTTCGGACATTCTACTCTAATTTCCTGACGGACCAACCATGCATTGTTGTCTTTTTTAGTTCCTCTTAAATAAGGGAACTCTCCAGGAAGTGCATCAGTAGTTTTTAAATCCTCCAGATCTTCCATCCGGTAAAAAGGTTTCACTTTAAACCCTTCGTTTGTTTTCCAAACGAGCTTCTTCTCAAAATCAGCACCTTTTAAATCGGCTGTAACCTTCTCCATCCATTGTTCGGTGGAGGCAGGAGAAAAGTCTGAGAAGAGTTTTTCTTTTTTGTCTGCCATAGTTTATTTAAAATTAAAACAAGATTAATATTGTCTTTATTTTTATCTATCTCTTTCTAAATGTCAGTCGTTCGACCTGCAAATATAACCAATAAGTTAAAACGAATCTCTTTTTTAGGGAAAATTCGCACAGGACGCCCCGATTCGTCAAGTGCATACAATCTGCATAGAAATTCTTCATTTTTAGTTCTTCTTTTATTTGATTAGCTCCAATGTTATGAGTAATTTTGCACTCGTTTTTAGAAAAACATTATAAAAACTGCTATATTATGGATTGGTTACAAAGTTTATTATGGGACCCCAGCTCCGTAGCTCACATCGTGCTCCTCTACGCATTTGTAGTGGCTGCCGGCGTGTATCTTGGTAAGATAAAGATATTCGGAGTTTCTTTGGGCGTCACATTTGTTTTGTTTGCCGGCATCCTAATGGGACATTTCGGCTTCACAGCCGATACACACATCCTACATTTCATCCGTGAATTCGGATTGATCTTGTTCGTATTCTGTATCGGTCTTCAGGTGGGGCCATCTTTCTTCTCCTCTTTCAAAAAAGGAGGAATGACATTAAACCTGTTGGCTGTAGGCATCGTAGTGTTAAATATTGCTGTCGCACTGGGGCTTTATTACCTCTGGAACGGCCGGGTAGAACTGCCGATGATGGTAGGTATCCTTTACGGAGCAGTGACAAATACTCCGGGACTTGGTGCTGCCAATGAGGCTCTGAATCAGTTGCATTATACCGGTCCGCAGATTGCTCTCGGTTATGCATGTGCTTATCCCCTCGGTGTGGTAGGTATCATTGGTTCTATCATTGCCATCCGTTACATCTTCCGTGTCAATATGGCGAAAGAAGAAGAAAGCCTGAAAATCCAAAGTGGAGATTCACACCACAAACCTCACATGATGAGCCTGGAAGTTCGCAATGAATCAATTAGTGGAAAAACGCTGATTGAAATCAAGAATTTCCTGGGCCGTAAGTTCGTTTGCTCCCGAATTCGCCATGATGGTCATGTAAGTATTCCCGACCATGAAACAGTGTTTAATATAGGCGACCAGTTATTTATCGTCTGCTCGGAAGAAGACGCTCCTGCAATTGTAGTATTTATCGGAAAAGAAGTGGAGCTCGACTGGGAAAAACAAGACCTCCCAATGGTTTCCCGTCGTATTCTGGTTACCAAACCGGAAATCAATGGTAAAACATTAGGTTCTATGCACTTCCGTAGTATGTATGGGGTCAATGTCACTCGTATCAACCGTTCCGGTATGGACCTGTTTGCCGATCCGAATCTGATACTTCAGGTAGGTGACCGCGTTATGGTGGTAGGACAGCAAGATGCAGTGGAACGTGTTGCCGGTGTACTGGGTAATCAGTTGAAACGCTTGGATACTCCGAACATTGTTACGATCTTCGTTGGTATCTTCTTAGGTATCCTTCTGGGTAGTCTTCCGATTGCATTCCCGGGTATGCCGACTCCTTTAAAATTAGGTTTGGCAGGCGGACCGCTGGTAGTGGCTATTCTTATCGGCCGTTTCGGTCATAAGCTGCATTTAGTGACTTATACAACCATGAGTGCCAACCTGATGCTTCGTGAAATCGGTATCGTTCTCTTCCTTGCCAGTGTCGGTATAGATGCCGGTGCCAATTTCGTGCAAACGGTAGTCGAGGGAGACGGATTACTATACGTAGGTTCCGGTTTCCTTATCACCGTTATCCCGCTACTTATCATCGGCACCATCGCAAGATTATATTATAAGGTAAACTACTTCACCCTGATGGGATTGATAGCCGGTAGTAATACCGACCCACCGGCATTGGCTTATGCCAATCAAACAACCTCCGGAGATGCTCCGGCAGTGGGATACTCTACAGTTTATCCGTTATCAATGTTCCTCCGTATTCTAACGGGACAGATGATATTATTAGCAATGATGTAAATCAAGTTTAGCATATAAACAATAAAGCCGGCTATATCCAAATGGAATATGCCGGCTTTATTTATTTTTTCAATCTGCTTTTCTATCCTGTCATACAAGCTGCAGTTTCTTTACTACAAATTCTTCAATGAACCGCACTGTCTCTTCAATTCCCAAAGAAGAAGAATCGATGCACAAATGATAAGTAGCTGCTGCTCCCCACGTTTTATAGCTATAATAATTATAGTATTCCGAACGTCTCTTATCCGCTTTTTCGATCATTTCTTCTGCAGCTTCCGCATCAATATGATGCATGCCACACAACCGCGCTATGCGATCTTCTTTAGAGGCTGAAATAAAAACATTAGCGCAACGAGGATGCTCTCTCAGAATATAATCTGCGCAACGTCCTACAAAGACACAAGATCTTTCTGCTGCCAGATGACGGATCACATCACTCTGTACTTTGAACAAGGCATCATTGCTCAAGCAGTTGTTACATGGCATAGCTCCCTCACTGATAAAAGGGAAACGCATACCGAACAGTCCGCCAATAATACCCTGCGAGGCTTTTTCATCAGCCTTTTCAAAAAACTCCTTACACAATCCACTTTCCTCCGAAGCCAGATTAATCAGTTCCTTGTCGTAGAAGTTGATTCCCAAACGGGCTGCCAACTTCTCTCCTATTTCTTTTCCGCCGCTACCTAACTGACGGCCGATATTGATAACATAATTACCGCTCATAGTACATTTTGTTTTATGGTTCTGTAGCAAACATACGACTTTTTTCTAAAAATCACATCATCAAACGAAAGTTATATTTGAAAGTGACTATGAAATATCCTTTTATTTCCTGGTTACGGAACTCATAAAAACCATCAGAAGAAGTCGTACGGCCGAAACTTTTCCTCTTTCCGAGAATATCCGCCCAATAAGCAGACAGTTCCGCTTCTTTCTTTTTCAAGAACCGCCAGCTGGCACTTGCATTCCACAACATCTGGTCATCTTCGCCTTTACGGATATTCGTACCATTACGGAAAGAATAAGCCCCGTCAGTCCGTAATTGCAAGCCAAAAGGAAGATCAACGTACCCCTCAAGACGAAAACTATAATTACGCGTATAGGTATCGTTATCATTGATAGAATTAAGCGAATACTGATAATTCCAGGAAGTAGAGAAATCAATACCTCCCCAGGTGGGCTGATAAGATACATTCGCGTCACACCCCAATCCGGTATCACGTGTCGTACTTTTCTTCGGTTCTAGGCTCTTGTCTTCATTAATCATACTGACACGATTGCTATGATTACCGTTCATATCCAACCGCAAGGAAAAATGTCCCAGACGCTTCCACCAGTTGGCACTTCCATATACATTCCAGTTTCCGTTAATATTAATAGGAGATGTCTCACGTCCGCCGGTTTTTGCATCATATAGCACTACCTGCGTCACACTGTTCTGTTCCATCTGCCCGCCGATATTCGCAGATATACCTTTTTTTGAATGTTGAAAGCTCACACGGACACTATGAGAAAACATCTGTTTCAAATCCGGATTTCCCCGGGTGATATACAACGGATTACTGTTATCCGTCAGCGGCATTAAATCTGATAAGGAGGGTTGCCGGGTTCTACCGCTATAATTGAAAGTGATCCGGGCCTCTTTCTTTTTCCAATTCACCCATATCATAGGCTGAAAGTCGATAGTATGCATGGTAGTGTCCGCATAGAGCTTTCCCATTTTCCGTTCAATGGCACGTTTTTGCGGAGTCATCCCTAATGAGGCATTAAACATCCAGGTATCATCAGAGTAATTAAGCCCCACATCCAGATTATGGCCATTCGTACGACTATGACTCCGATTACTCAAACTATCCACATACCCTGCTTCATAGTCGGGAGGTAGTTCACCAAAGACTTCCGACTTCGTCAGAGAAGATAATTCATACGTATCACGATTATCACGCTCATAGTTAGTATCCCAGTTATATGCTACCCGGAAATGCATCTTCTTACCAATAGGCTGGGCAAAGGTAATCCCGACTCTCCATGAATTATTTTTTTGAGGCGACTTCAAATACTGGTTACGAAAAAGCACCGAATCATTTCCCAATTTATCTTCAAGACGGAAATAAGTAGTTTTAGAAAGCGAAAAACTTTCATTATCTCCCCACGAATCCGAGTTCAGGATATTCAATGCCAGCGTTGTACCTTTTTCATTCAGACGTCTCATAATACTCATCATCCAGCTATAACGGTTCGACTGATTCTCCGAACGCGACCGGTTCTCACTACGATTCACTTTTATATCCCGGGGAATAGATTCAAAGTCATCAAACAAGCTCTCATGATTTATGCCGGGAGGAGCATCAAAAGATGCATTCTGGCTACTGTTTTCATTCCTATTAGGAGAGATTCCTAAATTACCGGTAAAATGTATACGTGTACGTTTATCTACTTCCCAGCTTCCCATGAAGTTAGAACTAATCGACCGCCCCTTAGAGTTACTTTCGTTAGTAGACGCAGAGTATTGATTACCTGCCGGCAAATACTGTTCCTGATAAATGGAAGAAAGATTTCCGTTCCGGTTCAAATTATAGTTCACACTTCCGGTCAGGGAGAATTTCTTACCGAATTTATGAGTCATATTCATTCCTACCGAATTGTTGATATTATCCTTGTACGTACTATTCTGGTATCTGTTGGTAGACTGTGCGATGAAAGAAAGATTATCTCCGTCTTTACTAAAATAATTCACTTGCCCCTCGAAATCCTTCTTCTGGTTATTCCCGTATCCTACCGTTGCATTTGTCAGCCAGGTTTTATTCAATTCATCCTTAGTCTGCAAGTCAAGTACATATTTCTTTTCTCCTGAACTAATTCCGGTGAACTCCTCTTCTTTCGATTTCTTATCATATACTTTCAACTTACTAATCAGGTCTGCCGGAAGATTTTCGAGTGCCGTCTTTTTATCTCCGGAGAAAAAAGCTTCGCCATTTACATTGATTTCACTGATGGGCTGTCCGTTGTATGTCAACGAATTATCTTTCTTATTATATACCAATCCGGGAACACGCTTCACTAAATCTTCCAGATAAGCTCCTTCACGAGTTTTAAAAGCGGCAGCATTGATAACCGTAGTATCTCCCTCCATCACTACTTCCTGCAATTTTCCCGTTATCGTCACTTCACTAATCTGAATATCATCATCTTTCAATACCACTGTACCGATATTCACCGATACAGAGTCTTCCAGTGCCCGGTATACAGATTGCATTCCCATAAAAGAGACCTTCAACAGGTATTTCTTTTTCTTCTGCGGTTGATAATTAAGAATGAAACGCCCATTCTTATCACTTGTTATTCCCTTGATAAAGGCAGAATCGCTTTTCGCCAAAATAACAATGCTGGCAGATGGTAATGCCCGCTTCTCATTACTGCCGGCTTCCACTGTCTGCACTCTTCCTCGCACAGTTCTCACTTGTTGAGCATACAGAGCAGTATGTCCCCAAAGTAGCAGCAAAAGCAATCCCACTAACTTACAAGCGTTCATATCCAATAGTAGTTAAGTCTGATATTTATGTTGATCTAAAACAAATCGGGACAAAGTTAATAACTTTTACGTAAAACGGTTAATCCCGGAGTTATTTTTTATACCTTTGTCCATCCATTATTCAATCAGCAACTTAATGAAAAGGATTATACTAATCACAGGAGGACAACGATCCGGTAAAAGTTCGTTCGCGGAAAATAAAGCGCATGAACTTACTACGTCACCGGTTTACTTGGCCACTGCCAAGATATGGGACGAAGAATTCAGAAAAAGGGTGGAACGCCATCAAAAGAACCGCGGTCCTGAATGGACAAATATAGAAGAAGAAAAAGAATTGAGCCGTCACAATGTAGCGGGCAGAGTCGTAGTAATAGATTGTGTAACTCTTTGGTGCACTAACTTCTTTATGGAGTTTGATTCTAACGTTGCCTCCTCATTGGAAGCCGTCAAAAAAGAATTCGACAAATTTACCCAGCAGGATGCCACTTTCATATTTGTAACTAATGAGATTGGTTGGGGGGGAGTTTCCGAGAACAAACTGCAACGTAAATTCACAGACTTGCAAGGTTGGACCAATCAATATATCGCATCGCATGCCGACGATGTATATCTCATGGCAAGTGGTATTCCCGTAAAAATAAAATAAACATGAAAACGTTTCATATTCAAAAGCCGGATGAAGCTATCAAAGAAGCTCTGATTGACAAAATCAATAATCTGACCAAGCCTAAAGGATCGCTTGGAAGACTGGAAGAAATTGCTTTGCAAATCGGACTGATCCAACAATCCCTTTCTCCACGATTAACTCATCCTCAAAATATAATCTTTGCCGCAGATCATGGCATCGTAGAAGAAAAAGTCAGCCCATCTCCTAAAGAAGTAACCTGGCAACAAATCAGCAACTTTCTTCATGGGGGAGCAGGGATCAATTTCCTGTGCCGACAGCACGGTTTCACTCTTAAAATTGTAGACGCAGGAGTCGATTATGATTTACCTTATGAAAAAGGTATCATTAACATGAAAGTCGGAAGAGGAACACGCAATTTCCTTCATAAAGCAGCCATGACACCTGAAGAGATGGAACTTTGCCTGGAGCATGGTGCCCAATGTGTAGACACTTCTCACCAGGAAGGCTGCAATATCATTAGCTTCGGTGAAATGGGAATCGGAAATACTTCGTCCTCTTCTCTATGGATGACTTGCTTCACCGGAATCCCATTAGATCAATGTGTAGGTGCAGGAAGCGGACTCAATCACCAGGGAATAAACCACAAATACGAAGTTCTGAAAAGATCTCTCGAACAATATCCGGGAGAGCATTCCGCAGAAGAAATCCTCTGCCGTTTCGGAGGTTACGAAATGGTAATGGCCGTAGGAGCAATGCTCAAAGCTGCCGAACTGGGAATGGTTATTCTAATTGATGGATTTATTATGACCAATTGTATTCTTGCCGCTTCACGCCTTTATCCGGAAGTGATGAGCTATGCCATATTCGGTCATCAGGGAGACGAGAGCGGACATAAGCTATTATTGGACTATCTCGGAGCACGTCCCCTACTCAATCTCGGACTAAGACTTGGAGAAGGAAGCGGTTCCGTTTGTGCCTATCCCATTGTAGATTCTGCTGTGAAAATGCTGAATGAGATGGATTCATTTGCTCATGCTTCCATCACTAAATATTTCTAAGATGAACCAGATACTTGCCGCCCTCATATTCTTTACACGATTGCCTTTCTGGAAAATAAAAGAAGTTCCGCAGGAGTGTTTCAAACACGTTGTCAGTTATTGGAGTTTCAGTGGCTGGCTGACCGGGGGAATGATGGCATTGATTTTCTGGGGAGCCAGTACTATTTTACCTCACGGAGTAGCCGTAATTCTGGCACTGACTTCACGTTTACTTATCACAGGAGCATTACATGAGGATGGATTGGCCGATTTCTTCGATGGATTCGGAGGTGGAACGAACAGGGAAAGCACGTTACGCATCATGAAAGATTCCCATATCGGAAGCTATGGAGTTTTGGGATTAATCATCTATTATCTGCTTGCTTACAATCTACTGGTCGCACTTCCCTTAACAGTTACTCCTTTCTTATTACTAAGCGGAGATACCTGGAGCAAATTCATTTCTTCCAATATCATCAATTACCTGCCCTACGCACGGAAAGAAGAAGATAGCAAATCCGGAACAGTATATACAAGAATGAGTTTTGGGGAGATCGTAATGTCTGCGATAGGTGGAATACTGCCTCTCCTATTACTTCCTCCAAGCTACTGGCCCGTATGTATATTTCCCATTCTGGTATTCTTCTTTATCTGCCGGATGATGAAACGACGTCTGAACGGATATACCGGAGATTGTTGCGGTGCATTATTTCTCTTAAGCGAAATGAGTTTCTGGCTGGGAGCAGTGATGTCTATCTATATAAAATAAGTAAACCTATGAATATTTATCTAATCAGACATACCTCTGTCGACGTTCCTAAAGGTCTTTGTTACGGTCAGTCAGACGTTCCTTTACGTCCTACATTTGAGATAGAAGCAGCCGTAACCAAAGCTAAAATCGAATCCATTCACTTTGATATGGCTTACACCAGCCCTCTATCCAGATGCACCCGTCTGGCACAGTATTGTGGATTCGGAGATGCCACCCGTGACCCAAGAATACTGGAACTTAATTTCGGAGATTGGGAAATGCAGTATTTTGATAAAATCAAAGACCCGAATCTACAGTGCTGGTACGACGATTACTTGAATGTAAAAGCAACCAATGGAGAATCGTTTGCCGATCAGTATAAACGGGTAGCCGCGTTTTTAGACGAAGTCAGACAAAAGGAGGGTGAAAATACAGTAGTATTCGCTCATGGCGGCGTATTGATTTGCGCACAGATTTATGCAAAGTTGATTCACCAGGAAGAAGCATTTCAGGCAGTACCTGCCTACGGAGGAGTTTTTCTATATCAAGAGTGCCCGTAAACAAACAGGTGTAGATATCTCTAATAAGTTTGCGATGTCTTTACCCTCACACCCTGTTTAATAATTACTTACTGGAGAATTTTCGGTTGACGGCAGTTCCACCTTATTTCATTACTTGGGACAAAGTGTTTCGCACCGAGAAACGAAATGTTTCAAATAATGAAACGAAGTGTTTCACACCGAGAAACAAAATGTTTCGCTACTTGAAACTAAGTGTTTACCTATATGAACAAGCCATTATCTGCATAGATTCTGCAAATAACTACATACTTTCGATGGATTTACTATATCCTTATAAACTTCAGGTTTAACCTATCAACCAAATCAAGACGAGACAGGGTGAGAGTAACTGTTTACCCTCACCCTACTCTCACTCTTACCCTCACACCTGTAACTATGATGAATAAGCGGTTTGAGCCAATGGGTGAGAGTGCGAGGGTAAAAAGCATCTCCAAACTTTTTCTGAATCTTTAAGGTGCAGAAATTCTCTGAAGTAATCAGCAGACCGATAAACTTAATCCATTCTGCCTGCCTAAGGGGAGGATACATAAATAGGAATGATTTCGGAGAAAATGCAATAAAAAAAGAAAGAATATCTCCAAAGATACTTATCTTTGCCCCGCAATGTCAATCTTCAGACACCGAAAATTATTTATTCATTTAAAAGATACACGAATAAAGATGAAATCTCCTATTTCAATCCTCACATGGCTATGTCTTCTCTTCCTGGCTAGTTGTATATCCAACAAGAAGACTTCTCTCGAGGCTTTCAAACAGGATGTCTATACACCTGAATACGCAACCGGATTCAAGATTCTGGGTGCGGACAATACCGCCAGCACACTTATTCAGGTTTCCAACCCATGGCAGGGAGCCAAGGACGTAAAAATGTCTTATTTCATTTCACGCAACGGTGAACAGGCACCTGCCGGATTCAACGGGCCTACCATCCCTGCCGGAGCGAAACGTATCGTATGTATGGCTTCTTCCTACATCGCCATGTTCGACGCTCTAGGTCAAGTGGACAAAATTGTCGGAGTATCGGGCATCGACTATGTATCCAATCCATATATTCTTGCACACAAAGATTCTATCAAGGACATGGGTCCCGAAATGAATTATGAATTATTATTGGGACTGAAACCGGATGTTGTCCTGTTATACGGTATCGGAGATGCGCAAACTGCCGTAACAGACAAACTGAAAGAACTGTATATACCTTATATGTATGTAGGAGAATATTTGGAGGAATCACCGCTTGGTAAAGCCGAATGGCTGGTAGCTCTTGCCGAATTAACAGACAGCAGGGAAAAAGGCATCGAAATATTCCGTGAAATCCCTAAACGTTATCAAGTTTTGAAAGCGCTCACCGAATCGGTAGAGCAACGTCCTACCGTTATGCTCAATACCCCGTGGAACGACAGTTGGGTGATGCCTTCCACACAAAGTTATATGGCACAATTGGTAACTGATGCAGGTGCGGATTACATCTACAAAGAAAACACTTCTAACAGTTCCACTCCCATCGGACTGGAAACAGCTTACAAACTGATACAAAAGGCCGACTACTGGATTAATGTAGGCATGGCTTCTACGTTGGATGAATTAAAGACGGTCAATCCTAAATTTGTAGACGCCAAAGCTGTACGCGAAAAAACTGTTTACAACAACAATTTACGAACAACACCGACAGGAGGTAATGACTACTGGGAATCTGCAGTGGTACGTCCCGACGTCGTATTGCGTGATCTGATTCATATCTTTCACCCCGAACTCGTATCCGATTCACTTTACTATTACAGACACCTGGAATGAAACAGCCTGATAAACGTACTCCCTTTTTATTCATTACACTGGGTATAGTTACCATACTGTTATTACTGATAGACATGGCAACGGGAGATACATATATTCCTATCACCAAGGTATGGGCTGTACTCACCGGAGGCGAATGTGACGAAATGACACGGAATATTCTCCTTTCTATCCGTTTCATACGGGTAGTGGTAGCGGCTTTGATAGGAATAGCACTCTCCGTTAGCGGTTTACAGATGCAAACAGTATTCCAGAATCCGTTGGCAGATCCTTACCTGCTGGGAGTAAGTTCCGGTGCAGGACTGGGCGTAGCTCTGTTCATACTAGGTGCTCCATTACTTGGATGGGCGGAGTTTCCAATTCTTCAGTCGCTGGGTATCGTAGGTTCGGGCTGGATAGGAACTGCCATAATCTTATTGGGAGTAGCCATTATCAGCCGGAAAGTAAAAAACATTCTCGGTGTATTGATTATGGGAGTTATGATAGGCTACGTAGCAGGTGCTATCATTCAGATACTCCAATACCTAAGTTCTGCCGAACAACTGAAAATGTTCACACTCTGGTCAATGGGATCTCTTAGCCACATCACAGTCACCCAACTGGGAATTATGATACCAATGTTATGTATCGGTTTACTAATTTCCGTAGCCTGTATCAAATCGCTGAACCTGTTACTGCTCGGTGAGAATTATGCACGAACGATGGGAATGAACATTAAACGTTCACGCACGTTCATCTTCGTTTCTACCGCACTGCTGACAGGAACGGTCACCGCTTTCTGTGGTCCGGTAGGATTTATCGGCCTGGCAGTACCGCATGTCACACGACTGCTATTCAACAATGCCGACCACCGGATACTGGTCCCCGGCACCATGCTGACAGGGCTTATCAGCATGCTTCTCTGCGACATCATCGCCAAGAAGTTCCTACTTCCGGTTAACTGCATCACCGCCTTACTAGGTGTTCCGGTTATTTTATGGGTAATTGCTAAAAACTTGCGTAGATTCAAATGATAGAACTTAAAGAACTGACATTAGGATATGGACAGCGCACGCTGTTGGAAACGGTAAATGCCCGAATCACAGGCGGACAACTCGTTGCCCTGTTAGGACGTAACGGAACGGGAAAGAGCACCCTGCTCCGTGCTATGATGGGGCTGGAAAAGCCTCAATCAGGAGAGATTACTCTGCAAGGAAAAAACATAGCATCATTGAAACCGGAAAAATTAGCCCGGAATATAAGCTTTGTCACCACCGATAAAGTACGTATCGCTAATCTCCGCTGTAAAGATGTAGTAGCTTTAGGGCGTGCTCCCTATACCAACTGGATCGGCCAACTGCAACCGGAAGACCAAAAGCGGGTGGACGACGCTATGCAACTAGTCGGTATGTCCGGTTATGCAGAAAAGACAATGGATAAAATGTCCGATGGCGAATGTCAGCGAATCATGATTGCCCGTGCCCTTGCACAGGATACTCCCGTCATCCTGCTTGATGAGCCGACCGCCTTCCTGGACTTACCCAACCGCTACGAGCTCTGTTTACTTTTAAAGAAATTGGCACAGGAAGAAAAAAAATGTGTCTTATTCTCCACTCATGACCTCGACATCGCCTTATCGCTTTGCGACTCCATCATGCTCATAGATAATCCGCAGATGTACACGCTGCCTACTCCGGAAATGGTGGCCAGCGGACATATAGAAAGACTTTTCCGAAATGAATCCGTCACGTTTGATGTGCAGGAGATGAGAGTACGCATCAAATAAACAAACAGATATCCGACAAGAATCAGACTGTGTATAAAATAAATAGGTAGCATTCATTTGGGTTCTATATAAATTCGCTATCTTTGCCCCCGAATTGGTTTCAGATAGCCATATCAACTATCTGAATTAAAAGGGAATCGGGTGTAAATCCCGGACAGTCCCGCTGCTGTGAAACTCTATTCAACTTCTTGATATTTACTTTTACCACTGACCGGGTATAGATAGTCAAGGTCGGGAAGGAATCAGGAAGGGAGTCAGTCAGAAGACCTGCCATTCATACCTTTATAGCTGTTTTTACTCGTGGGATAGGAAAATGGCAAACTGTAAAAAATAATCGAGTAGTCATGACATCGGAAATGATTGAAGGAGGATAAATTCTCTCTAGCTAAAATATCAAAAGGACGGCATTAGACCGTCATGCTCAATGTGTGCGTATCCCCGCAGAAGTGATTTCTCCGGGGTTACTTTTAGCTAAACTAAATATCATCATATAATAATCACAATGGAAGTTCTAAGAAATTTATTTGAAGGTTACCCCAATCTTTGGGGCGGCGGAGTGGCACACTCCGTACTGATTCTGTCACTAACCATAGCGTTTGGAATCATCCTTGCAAAAATCAAAGTGCGGGGAGTATCTCTAGGAGTTACCTGGATACTCTTTGTCGGAATCGTATTCGGTCATTTCAACATGAATCTGGACGAACACCTGCTCCACTTTCTAAAAGAATTCGGATTGATTCTGTTTGTTTACTCAATTGGTTTGCAGGTAGGACCCGGCTTTTTTTCAGCATTCAAAAAGGGGGGCTTTACCCTGAATATGCTAGCTATGCTCGTAGTAGTATTAGGAGTAACCATTACTATTATCCTGTACTTCACCACCGGAACTCCGATTACCACAATGGTAGGTATTTTGTCCGGAGCCGTCACCAATACTCCGGGGCTGGGAGCCGCACAACAGGCCAACAGTGATTTGAATGGCATAGATGCTCCCGAAATTGCTTTAGGATATGCTGTCAGCTATCCGCTGGGTGTAGTAGGTATCATCCTTTCCCTGCTTGCTTTGAAATATCTCCTTCGCATCAATACTGCTCAAGAAGAAAAAGAAGCAGAAGTCGGTCTGGGACATCTCCAGGAACTTACCGTACGCCCTATCTCCATTGAAGTGAGAAACGAATCGGTAGATGGCATCAGGATTAAAGAACTCCGCCCGTTACTGAACCGTAAGTTTGTCATTTCCCGCATCAAACACCGCGAGGGTGGAGAAACCGAATTGGTCAATTCCGAAACAATTCTACATGTAGGGGATATCATATTAGTGATCTCTACCCCGATTGACGTGGAAGCAATTACTGTATTCTTCGGAAAGGAAATCAAAATGGAATGGGAACAACTGAACAAAGAGCTCATTTCACGCCGTATCCTGATTACTAAACCGGAATTGAACGGGAAAACGCTTTCACAACTCAAAATCAGAAATAACTTCGGAGCAAACATCACCCGCGTCAATCGTTCGGGAGTAGACTTGGTAGCCTCTCCACAATTACAGTTACAAATGGGAGACCGTGTCACCATTGTAGGTTCCGAACTGGCTGTTGCCCATGCAGAGAAAGTACTTGGCAACTCCATGAAACGCTTAAATCATCCGAACCTGATTCCTATCTTTATAGGTATCGCTTTAGGATGTATTCTGGGAAGTCTTCCTTTCGCATTTCCCGGAATTCCGCAACCTGTGAAACTAGGATTGGCAGGCGGTCCGCTCATCGTTTCTATCCTGATTAGCCGTTTCGGTCCGAAATACAAGCTGATTACTTATACCACCATGAGTGCCAACCTGATGCTTCGTGAAATCGGTATTTCCATCTTCCTCGCTTGCGTAGGTTTAGGAGCAGGCGAAGGCTTTGTAGACACAGTCATTCATGGCGGAGGATATATATGGGTAGGCTACGGAGTAATCATAACCATCCTGCCACTTCTGATTACGGGATTGATAGGACGGTATTATTGCAAGCTGAATTATTTCACGCTTATCGGAGTTCTGGCTGGTTCTACCACCAATCCGCCGGCATTGGCTTACTCCAATGACCTGACCTCCTGTGATGCGCCTGCCGTCGGCTACGCTACGGTGTATCCGCTCACCATGTTTCTGCGAGTATTGACGGCACAAATATTGATTCTGTCGTTGGGATAACATATTAATATATCCTTTTTCCATCCAATTGATTATTAACAAATGGGGAAAACAGAATCAGATGCCGGAATATTTGTTATTGGTCAGTGGGATATTTTTTTAGAATAAAACAAACTAATTAATAAAAACTTTCTAACTTTGTGCCATTAAGGTTTCCTTGAACAACTTTTGCGTTGTTAAGGAATGAAAAGGGAATGCCGTGTAAACCGGCAACAGAACCTGCTGCTGTAAATCTCCGCTCCTTGTAATCAGAGAGCAAAATTGCAACACGAAAGTCACTGGATAGTTTATCTGGGAAGGCGTTGCAAAATGGGATGAGTCAGAAGACCTGCCTTGATGCTCTGATTTACACCTGCGGGATTTCGGGTAGTAGTCAAATAGAAAATAAGCAATTATCTTTTATTTGGTATAATAGCTATATGTCCGTTTGTGTAGATTGAATTCAGATCTGAACAAACGGATTTTTTATACCTATAAAATAAAAGACATGCTTTCTATTCAAGTCCATTCATACAATAAGCATTGTATCCATTTACGGTGGATATTATGTTTGATTCTATCTTTATTTACCACATTACCGGCCATTTCCCAATCCAAGGTTCGGCATCAGACTTCTCTGTCTGATACACTTCTCAAACTCAAAGAAGTTACTATCTACAGTAATCGGATGCAAAAAAAGATGTCTCCTGTGCAGATACTGTCCGGCAAAGAACTTGAGAAGCTAAATGTTTACTCCGTTGCCGATGCTTTACGCTACTTTTCCGGAGTACAGATAAAAGATTACGGAGGTATTGGAGGACTAAAAACCGTCAATATACGAAGTATGGGCAGTCATCATGTCGGAGTATTTTATGATGGTATTGAATTAGGAAATGCGCAAAATGGAGTCGTCGATCTAGGCCGGTTTTCATTAGATAATATGGAAGTCATTTCACTGTATAATGGTCAAAAAAGTGCCATCTTCCAACCTGCCAAAGATTATAGTTCCGCAAGTGCCATATATATGCAGACACGAAAGCCTATATTCAAAGGGGAAAAGAAAAACAATCTGAACATCGGGGTGAAAGGCGGTTCATTCTCCACCATCAATCCGTCACTACTTTGGGAACACCGTTTCAACGAACGAATAAGCAGTTCCATCAGTACGGAGTATATGTATACATCAGGACGATATAAATTCACATACGCCAAGAAAGATGGCTACGACACAACAGCTGTTCGTCAAAATGGAGACGTAAGAATGTTACGTTTGGAGAATGCATTCTTCGGAAAAGTCCCCAAAGGAGAATGGAAAGCCAAAGCATACCTATACAATTCGGAACGGGGATACCCCGGAGCTGCGGTAAGAGAAGAACCGGGTAAGTTTCGCCATCAGGACCGGCAGTGGGATACCAATCTGTTTGTGCAAGGCTCTTTTCAAAACTATTTTAAGCCTTGGTACAGTCTGCTAGCCAACGGAAAATATGCTTATGACTATCTCCACTATTTATCCGATCCCAGACTGGATGTCACCACCATGTATGTAGACAATCACTACCGACAGCAAGAAATCTACGCTTCGGCCGCCCATTTATTCACCATCTATCCCTGGTGGAGTATGTCATTATCCAACGATTTTCAATGGAATACATTACGGGCCGATCTCATAGATTTTGTCTATCCAACCCGTAATACAATCCTGACTTCTGCCGCCACGTCCTTTGATTTCAACCGCCTCATGTTGCAGGCGAGCCTGTTATATACTCATGTCGACGACAATACACGTACCAAAGGAGCTAATGCAGGCACCAAAAACAAATACACTCCTTCTGTCATAGCCACCTGGCAACCATTGACCAAGTTCCCTCTGAATGTACGGGCCTTTTATAAAAAAGTCTTTCGCATGCCGACTCTCAATGATTTGTATTATACTTTTATAGGCAATAAGGACTTAAAACCAGAATATACCACCCAATACGATGTGGGTATCACTTTCTCTCACACCTGGAATAACCATTGGCTGAAAAGCCTGGACTTACAAATAGATGGTTACTATAATGAAGTAGATGATAAAATCATTGCCATGCCTACCTCCAACCAGTTCCGTTGGACTATGATTAATCTCGGACATGTGGAAATTCGGGGATTAGACGCAGCCATACGAGGAGAATGGGGTTTCGGAAAGGTAGAACTTAGCACTCTCTTCAATTATACCTATCAAAAGGCACAGGATTTTACCGACCCTACCAGTGAATGGTATGGAGGTCAGATTCCTTATATACCTTGGCATGGAGGTTCCATCATCCTCAATGGAAGTTATCAAACATGGTCCTGCAACTATAGTTTCATTTATACAGGTGAACGCTATGAAGCAGTCGCCAATATTCCGGAGAACTATGCACAGCCCTGGTATACCCACGATTTTTCTCTATCCAAAACTTTTCAATGGGGGAAAACGGGAATACGTGTAACGGCAGAAATTAATAATATCTTCAATCAGCAATATGAAGTAGTGCAATGCTATCCTATGCCCGGTACAAGTTTTAAAATCAAATTAAACGTCATGTTATGAGAATATCTGTTCTATCCATCATTATCTGTTTTGTTCTTCTGTCGACTTCTTGTCGCGAAGATGAACGCATTATTCCGTCAACTCCCAACCAAGTTACTCCCGGAGTAAGCGGTACCTCTGTCAAAGGTTTCTTTCTACTCAATGAAGGAAATATGGGAAGCAACAAGGCTACCCTTGATTACTTTGATTACGAAACCGGTATCTATCATAAGAATATCTATGCGGAACGGAACCCGGGAGTCGTACAAGAATTGGGAGATGTGGGAAATGATATCCAAATCTATGGAAATAAGTTATATGCCATCATCAACTGTTCTCATTTCGTAGAAGTGATGAATGTAGAAACAGCAAAACACATCACGCAAATTTCCATACCTAATTGCCGTTATATCGTCTTTAAAGATAAATATGCATACGTCAGTTCGTATGCAGGCCCTGTCAAAATAGATCCCAACGCCAGACTGGGGTATGTAGCACGTGTTGACACTACCACACTGACTGTCAAGGATACCTGTGTGGTCGGCTACCAGCCGGAAGAAATGGTGATTGTGGGCAACAAACTCTATGTAGCCAACTCCGGCGGGTATCGCGTACCTAATTATGACCGCACGGTATCCGTCATCGACTTGAACACATTCAAAGTTATCAAAACCATTGATGTGGGAATCAATTTGCATAGAATGGAATTAGACCAATACGGAAATATTTATGTCTCATCCCGGGGAGATTATTATGACACTTACTCCGAAACATTTGTAATAGATTCCAATACCGATAAAGTAATCGAAGAATTACCGCTTCTTCCCAATACAGAAATGGCTATTTGCAGAGATTCACTGTATGTATACAGTACAGAATGGAGTTATTACACCAACAGTTGGACAGTCTCTTACGCCATCTATAATACAAAAACAAAGAAAACTGATACCCGCAATTTTATTACAGATGGTACGGAAAAATCTATCAAGATACCTTATGGAATAGCAATCAATCCGGAAACAGGTGAATTCTTCGTCACCGATGCCAAAGACTATGTGACTCCCGGCACATTATACTGTTTCTCCCGGGATGGAAAAAAGAAATGGTCAGTCATCACGGGGGACATTCCGGCACATATTGCCTTTACAGATAAGAAACTAAAAGCGATTCAATAATTCATATCACTATTACTAATTAAAAACAAAAGCAATGAAGAAAATTCTATTTTTACTGCTCACTATCATTACGGTATGCAGTTGCTACAATGACGATGATCTCTGGGATAAAGTCAATGATCTTGACGGACGAGTAGAAACACTAGAAACAACAGTCAAGAAAATGAACTCTGAAATTACAACTTTACAGAGTTTGGTAGACGCATTAAATCAAGGGAAAGTAATCACCAACACGGAACAGACATCTGATGGCTACACATTAACTTTCAGTGATGGAAGCACCGTATCTATCAAAAATGGAAAGAATGGTACAGATGCTCCTGTGATTGGAGTGAAAGCTGACGAAGACGGAATATATTACTGGACCATTACTACCAACGGTACTACAGAATGGCTGCCGGATGCAACTAACAAGTTAAAAGTGACAGGTACAACTCCAGTTATGGGAGTTGACAGTGACGGATACTGGACCGTTGATACAGGCGAAGGAGCCAAACGCATTAACGGAACAGACGGCAAACCTGTGAAAGCGGAAGGACAAGACGGAGACTCTTTCTTCAAATCTGTTACAGTTAATGACAATCATGTACTAGTTACTCTTGCAGATGGAACGTCGTTCACATTGCCCAAAGGGGAAACATATACATTTGACATTGCCAATAGGGATTATACCTTGTTCTCGTCTAATGAAACAAGGACGTATCTTCTTACAACTGCCAATATAAACGACGCAACATTAATTGCTATTCCGCAAGGATGGACAGCGGTTCTTAATGATAAAGACTTAAGAATCACAGCTCCGGCAGTTTCAGGTGATGATGTCAAAGATGGTGAACTTAAAATACTTGTCACTCCGTCCAAAGCTTTCGGTAAAGTAATAAAAATGCAATTAAGAGCAGTGCGTGAAGCACACTTCTTGACATTCGAGGATGTTGATTATAAAGGTGATGCTAACATGGTAGGAGAAAGAAACTGGTCATCATTAATTGACAGCCAACAATATGGTGGCTCACTACTTTATCCTAAGAATAACCAACTCTATAACTGGAGTGATGCAAACAATACTTTTCTTGCTTCCGAATTTCCTAACGGATGGGGTGATTACCAATACTGGGGTGGCGGACACGCAATTTCCAATTATCTGGATATGGACCTTACTCATGGAGACTTCCAGCACCAACTAGCGGTTTATTATCAGGATGCAAAAACTGGTTTTGGAGGACATAATGGTTCCAAAAACTTCTGCGTACATTACGGCTATGCAGACAATTCCGGATATGCCAACGGTCCATTACCCTATATTTACTTTGGAGACGGAGTTGCTCGTGTAGTTGACCACATGTATGTGACTATGACGACCTACCTAGCCAACTGTGTGGCCAACGGTAACGGTTTGACCGCACCCGCAGGCAAAGATGATTGGGTGAAACTGGTTGCTATCGGTTATGATGAAGATGGAAAAGAAGTAGCTACACGTCCGGAATTTTATTTGGTTGGAGCCGAGGGTAATATACTTGAATGGACAAAATGGGATTTATCCGCATTAGGCAAAGTGGTCAAAATAGACTTTAATGTCACTGGAAGTAATGATAACGGATATGGTTTCAGCCAACCTGCCTATTTTGCTTATGATGATGTAGCAGTGAGATTCTAATGAAACATATTATACTTCTTTTATTTGTTCTGTTCGCATTAGTATCATGCGTGAAAGAAGAGGAGGACTCTCCTCTTCTTTCCGCTCCTGTCATTACCCTGAAAGAAGAATCCCCCATCTATAAAACAAAAATTGGTCGGGAGATAACCATCGCTCCTGTTTATGAAAATACCGATTCGGAAACGACCTTTAACTGGACAATAGATGGAAAGAGTATCTGCACCGCTTCCACCCTGACATTTTCAGCCGATGAAGCAGGCAGGTATTTCATTCTGATTTCTGCCACCAATGCCGGAGGGACAACAGAAAAAGAGATACGTATCGATGTCTTTCAACTTGATATACCGACTATCTCTATTGCGGATGCCAACAAAGGTTTCAAAGTGCTTCAAGGCTCTGAACTAACCATTACACCTATAGTAGATTCTTTTCTGGAAACCAGTTACTCCTGGCAAATAAACGGTGAAGATATTTCGAGCGAATTAACCTGTACTCTCCCCACAATCGAGCTTGGCGAATATCAGGTTCGTTTTGCTACTCACAATGAAGATGGCGATGACGAAGTAACTTTCAAAGTAGAAGTTTGTTCACCGGATCAAGTAGATTTCAACTGGACATTCCTGCAAACGGAATATAACATGTCAGCCGGCAGAACTATCCGTATCAAACCGGTTGACGTGAATAATGCACTGGATGCAGTCTATACATGGACCGTGGACAATGAACAAGTGCAATCCGGAGAAAATGATACTTATCTGTTTACATCCGAGCAGCAGGGAGAACACACGGTAAAGGTCGAAATGAAGAACTCATATATACTCGCTACGCAAACATTAAAAGTCAATGTTTGCCCTCCCGCAGGAACATACCAGCGGAAGATTAGCGCCACAAGTTCTGCGTCAATGAACAAAGTATATGAATATTTACCGGCTCCCGGTCAATTCATCAATGAGAATCATACCACAACAACTATGGCAGAAGCCTGCACCTATGCAGAAGAACGAATCAATCAGACGGCTTATGTTTCCCTAGGCGGATTCGGTGGATACATCATCGTTGGATTCGATCATAGTATCGTGAATGATGGAGATTACAACATTGCTATTACAGGAAACGCTTTTGATGGTTCGTCAGAACCGGGAATTGTATGGGTAATGCAGGACGAAAATGGTGATGGGTTACCTAATGACACTTGGTATGAATTGCGCGGATCCGAATATGGGAAAGCCGAAACCTGGCAGGACTATGCCGTCACCTATCATAAACCAACTGGTATTCAGCTTCCCACCCCATGGACAGACAATCATGGTCAAAGTGGGTCTATTGATTATCTGGGTGCTTTTCACCGGCAAGATTATTATTATCCCGCCTGGGTAAAGGAAAAACAATATACTTTGCGAGGTACTCGCCTGAAAGAGCGTAATTACGATCAATCCGGTAATGGTACTTATTGGGTAAATGATAGTTATGAATGGGGATATGCTGATAATTTCAGCGCCATTGATCGTCTGACAGATGATGACAACTATAATGCCGGACCGTCTGACAATCATTTCAAGATATCCCATGCTGTAACTTTCGACGGTAAGGATGCAAACCTGAAGTACATTGATTTTATCAAAGTACAAGTGGGTGTTAATAGTAAAAGCGGTTGGTTGGGTGAAATATCCACTGAAGTTTTTGGAATAAAGGATTTCAACATGCTCAAATAATTGATAGAATATACATAAGAGATTCTTTTCCCTATTAAATATAGAGATAAAAATTACCAAATGGTAATTTTTATCTCCTCCCATAACCCTACCTTTGTCGCCATTTTCAACGACAAAGGTAGAAAGTTATGAAAGATAGTATTGATTTCGGCAGTATGAACATCTCCACGTTGTTCCGTAAGTTACTAATTCCTACGGTACTTGGGATGGTATTCTCGGCTCTGTTCGTTATTACGGACGGGATATTTGTAGGAAAAGGAATTGGCAGTGACGCGCTGGCGGCAGTAAATATCACTGCACCGCTTTTTATGATCGCAGCGGGTATCGGACTGATGTTCGGAGTGGGAGCTTCGGTGGTGGCTTCCATTCATTTATCTCAGGGAAAACGCAAAGTAGCAAGTATTAATATCACTCAGGCAATTGCTTTTTCCGCATTGCTCATACTTATCCTGTCTGCTCTGTGCCTTTATTTTATAGAGCCATTAGCCAGATTATTAGGTAGTTCGGACCGATTGTTGCCGTTAGCTGTAGAATATATGGCATGGTACATTCCTTTTCTCGTATTCTACGAAGTCTTAAATATAGGTATGTTCTGCATCCGTCTGGACGGTTCACCCACCTATGCCATGATGTGTAATGCGGTTGCAGCCATACTCAATATCATACTGGATTATATATTCATCTTCGAACTTGGTTGGGGAATAATGGGAGCAGCTTTTGCCACCAGTCTGGGAACTGTCGTGGGAGGGTTGATGACACTGATTTACTTACTCCGTTTCTCTCGTACCCTCCATCTATGCCGGATAAAGTTAAGTATCAAAAGTCTGTTACTGACTCTTCACAACATCGGTTATATGATTAAACTGGGAAGTTCTGCTTTTATCAGTGAAGCCTCCATTGCCTGTATGATGTTTCTGGGGAACTACGTTTTCATCCGCCATCTCGGTGAAGACGGAGTGGCAGCATTCAGTATTGCCTGTTACTTCTTCCCTATCATCTTCATGGTCTATAATGCCATTGCACAATCCGCACAGCCGATTATCAGCTATAACTTCGGAGCCGGACAACCCGAGCGTGTACGAAAGACACTGCATCTCGCCATTCGGACCGCTTTAATCTGCGGTATCAGCTTTTTCATTCTTACCGTACTATGCTGCCAAGACATCGTTTCGTTATTCATTGACCGCAGCTACGCTGCATTTGATATAGCAGTAAACGGGCTTCCTTATTTCGGAGTAGGATTCATTTTCTTTGCCGTCAACATGATTGGCATTGGTTATTATCAGAGTGTCGAAAGAGGTCAGCGGGCAACAATTATCACTCTTCTCCGGGGAGTCGTATTTATGTTGATCGGATTCTTTGCGCTCCCTCCGGTATTGGGTATACCGGGTATCTGGCTAGCCGTACCATTGGCAGAGTTATTAACCACTTTCTATATTTTCGGAATTTATTTGAAAGATCGTTTCATTGTCTGCCGACGATAAGTATCTTTGCAATATGAGAACATTCATTGAAAAACTTTGCGATAGATACAAGGTATCAGAAACCGATGTACAGTCTCTACTGAACTGTATGGAAGAGGTACATTTCAAAAAGAGAGATTTAATAGTACGCGAGGGGACAAAGAACTGTAATCTTTATTTTATCAAGACAGGAATATGGCGAGCCTATTATCATAAAGACGGAGTGGATACTACCATCTGGTTTGCTTCAGACGGAGAAGCTGCTTTCTCCGTCTGGGGCTATGTAGATAATGCCTACTCATTAATAAATATTGAGGTCATGTGTGACAGTGTGGCCTATTGTATTTCCCGAACAGCTCTGAATCAGCTATTCGCCTCATCCATCGGACTCGCTAATTTGGGGCTCCGCCTCATGGATCATCAGTTTCTTCAACAGGAGAACTGGCTTATCAGCTCGGGAAGCCCACGGGCTAAAGAACGCTATCTCAACCTTATCAAAGAGACTCCTGAATTATTGCAATATGTACCTTTAAAACATATAGCGTCTTACTTGTGGATAACTCCGCAGTCGCTAAGTAGGATTCGGGCGAAGATAGCATCTTCTCCGCAATAATACTACGCTTTCGCGGTCTTCACCCCAAAAGCACAATAAGTCAAATAACACACACAAGCTAAAGTAACAAAAACGCCTCCAATAACACCTACTGTTCCTATTGCAAACCCAATCACCGGGGTAACTACTCCGCCACCGGCAACAGCAGTAATCATCAATCCTGAAATTTGGTTTGCTTTTTCCGGCCTTGCCTGTAAAGCCATCGAGTAAATGATAGAAAATACGGATGAGGCAAAGAAGCCGACAGCACCGATACAAATCAGATTCACCATATCATTTTTTACAAAGGCCAGAATAAGCAAAGAGAAAATACAGGCAACAATATTCACACGGAAATATTTCATTTCAGCAATACGGGCTAACAAGAAAGCACCCAGCAAAGCACCTACCGTACGGCTTAAAAAATAAACCTGTGGGGCAAACTTCACTTGTTCTGCCGTCCAGTCAAATCGTTCCGCCATCAGTTTGGAGCTAATAAAGTTGGTAGCAACATCTACTCCCACAATAAAAAAGATACCCAGAAACAACAACAGAATCGTTTTATCCTTCAACAAAGAAAAAGTATCACTGATAGAAAGTTGTTGGGTTGCGGCACTGGAAGCTTCCCGTTTAACAGGTGTAGCCATCAGCCAAATGGCAGACAATAACGTGATAAAGCCTAATATAGGAAAACAATAATACCATTTGTCATCTCCAAAATGTGCTACAGCCAGCAACACAATCTCCGGCCCGACGAGAGAAGACACAGCTTTAATCACTTGTCCTGCTGTCAAACTACTTGTCAGCAAACGTTGGCTGGTTACCACATTACTCAATAACGGATTCAATGAAACCTGTAAAATGGCATTGCCAATTCCCAAAAGAGCATAAGCTATCATACAAGTCGCACTGTTATAAACGACTAATGGCAGCAGCATACCCACTACCGTTATTCCCATACTAAGTAAAACCGTATTTTTACGTCCCCATTTGTTCATCTGATTTCCAACAGGAATACCTAAAAACAGGAACCAGATAAAAACCAATGAAGGAACAAATCCCGTCATCACGGGAGACCAGTCGAAAGTACGTTGAACATAATCGGACGAAATACCGACTATGTCACAGAAGCCCATTACAAAGAACCCGAAAAGAACGGGAAGGGCGGCATAAATAGAATTTTGTGTTTTCATGTTTAACCCACTATATTATAAAATGTAAAATCCCCGGTGTCCTGTCAAGCAACATCGACACCGAGGAAAATAAGCTGTTTATTCAGAACAATGAGGCGGATTTTCCACTCCCCATTTCTCATTCGGTTGATTTCCCATTGTGAGTTTCAATGTCCCACCTTTATAGAGTTCATCCCGGTACAACCAGCACTGTTCCAATGGTTTGCCATTCAGCGTAGCCGACTGTACATAATATGCATCCGGGGTATTACCTGTCGTTTCAATCACAAACGTTTTTCCAGTTGCATTCACCGGACTAAGTTTAATTTCAATCTTATCAAACAATGGACTGCCCATCTGGAAAGTCGGCCGTTCACAAGCTCCTCCCTGTACATCGAACAATCCCATTGCTGCCATCACATACCAGGCTCCTAACTGTCCCTGGTCTTCATCCTGACCATAACCATAACCATGTTCTCCGTTTGTTCCATAAAACTCATCACAGATCAAACGCGTCCATTTCTGTGTCAGGTAAGGCTTACCGGAGAAATTAAACAACCAGGAAATATGAAGACTGGGCTGGTTTCCATGATTATAAGGGCTCTGTAAACCAGAGAAAGCATTTACTACTTTTCCACCACCAAAAATCGACTTACGGGCTTCTGTGAAGATAGAATCCAACCGATTGTTAAACTCATCTTTGCCGACTTTTTCAATCAAACGAGCCGGATTCTGCGGTACAAAGAAAGTATATTGCATTGCATTCCCTTCCTGAAAACCTCTCCATGATTCCAATGGATTAAAGTTATCAATAAACTCACCATTGGGTACTCTCGGACGAATCATCTTCAGCGAATCATCAAACAACTTTTCCCAACCTGCAGAAAGCTCCATCAAACGCTTATAATCTTCCGTACGTCCCAAAGCTTTTGCCCATTGAGCCACTGCATAAGCACTAAAACTATATTCTAATGTGTGAGATACGGAGAAGCTCGAACCTTCCGGATGTGTACCGAAATGAACACTGTTCTCATAAGGCACATACCCTCTCTCTACAAACTGTTTCACATCCATCTTGCCTGCCCCTTCAATGCGGCCTTCCCAGCCTAATTCATTCTTCAAGGCTGCCTGATAAGCTGTTTCCACATCAAAGTTACGAATTCCGCTATTATAAGCACCCGCTAAAGTGATGCTCACCATATTGGTTCCCACTCCGGAAACATACTTGCTGGTGGCAATACCATCCCCTAGCCAACCGGCATCCTTATACACTAGCAACTGACTGTTTACAAAGTCATTATAGTACTCCGGATATGCCAATGCCCAAAGAGAAGTCAGATTCCAGTAAGCTCCCCAAACCGCATCCGTATTATAGTGATTATATTCCGGTTTACCATCCTTAGTCAAAGGTATCTGACCAATGGTACCGTCATTTTTAGGATAAGCTCCGTTGACATCGCTGGCAAGCCCTCTACCCAATAATGCATGATACAACCCGGTATAGAATTTGATTTTGCTATCTTCCGTACCTCCGGAAACCAAGATGCGGCTCAAAGACTCATTCCATTTATCCGTAGTCGCTTTCATAGCCTCATCAAAAGCCAAGTCTTTCGCCTCCGATTCCAAATTCACTTTCGCATTTTCTATGGAAGTATACGATAAACCTATTTTTACATTGACTATCTCGTCTTTCTTTGTTTTATAATTCAGACACATGATAGCACCCGGCCCTTTTATTTCATTACGAGCCATCAAAGCACTATCTTGATAGAAAACTTCGACAGATTCCGGCGCACGGTCCAATTTTGCATAAAAATACATGGCAACCGAGGCACCTGCCTGATATTTCTTCACATATTCCGGCTCTGTAATCACATAACCTTCAATAGTATTTCCATCTACCTGTCTGATGTACGCATCACGCACAGCTCCACTTTCGCCCTGGCGATTGCCGATATTAAACAATATATGGGCATTCTCCGATTCCGGGAATGTATAACGCTGGAATCCGACACGAGCCGTAGCAGTAAGTTCAGCCTTTACCTGATAATCCTTTAATAACACAGAATAATATCCCGGACGTGCAGTTTCATCTTTTTTATCAAAGCGGGAACGGAAACCTTTATCCGGTTCTTCCAGCTTTCCGGGGTTTGTTTTCACTTCTCCCGTAACAGGCATCAGTGAAATTCCTCCTATCTGAAACTCGTGCAAGCAGGGAAAACCATCAATAGAAGTATGACCGTCCTCATAACCTACAGCCTCCCAACCTTGATTATTTCCGTACGTGCCGTTTGTAGATGCACCCAGCTTAGCTAAACCGAAAGGCTCGGCAGCCGGAGTATAGAAAAACCACCGACTATGAACCGTACCAATATTCGGATTCACATACTCTACCAGATTGGGACGATCAGGTGTTTTGCACCCTACGATACCTGCCAGAATCAACAGGCTACCTATCCATTTCAATTTCATCATTTATTTATTTTTCTGTTTTAACTTCTCCTTTAATCATCGCCACACGTGCATAATATTCCGGCACACACGAAGCATCCAACAACCATTTCGGTCGGCGTTTTTCATCAGTCCGCCCTGTCCAGTCATGATACATCAATCCGGCCTGATCGCGTGCATGATCCCAAGCATAATCCAGCCCTTTTATCATGGTATCCACATATTTGGGATCTCCCGTAACATTGTACAGATCGTGATATCCTCTGAACAAAACCAGATTAAACCAAGGCAAATCGGCAATATAGGGAATACCTTCTTCCGTGTATTTAAAAAACACTTTATAACTTCCTTCTGCCAAAAATTTAGCATTATCCAAATACGCCTGTTCACCTGTATAATTATATAAAGCTACAGCTGCTTGTAGCAAAGTACCAGTATTGTAAGTATACAAATCCGGGCATACAGCCGAAGTCGTCGTAAGCCATGAGTTCCAGACCACTCCCCTTTCAGGATCTTTCAGATATTTATCAATCCAATGATAGAATTTCTTTCCTACCTCCAGATAGTAATTGTCTTTAGTCGCTTCATACAGTTTTAAAGCCAATACCATCGCTTTTCCATTAGAGCAGGCTGGTTTCTGATCCTTCACTCCTTCCAGCCAGGAAACAGCCCCTTCAAAGTTCTCATCCCAACCACTTAAAATAAAGGTCAATACCTGTTTCGCCTTCTCCAGATAATGAGGATTTTTAGTTACCAGATAAGAATCAATGTAATCAATACCTACCAAACCATTATCGTCATAATAACGGTCTACCTTCCCAAATTGAACAGGGTAAGCCTGATAACCGAAAGGAACGCGTGTTGTATCATAATAATGTTCCATCGCCATCACCATCGAATCGACATAAACTGTATATTTCTCCGGTTCGATGGCAGCCATCAATACTGCTGAAGAAAAGACACCACTCATAGGCCACAGGTAAGAAACCTCTTGTGCCTGTCGGGTAGAATCATTAAAATAAGTCAGATCAGGACGATGACTACCGGGATAATATTCAGAGAAGAGGCCGTATTTGGGAACCCGATAGAGTTCCCAGACACGTTGAAACATTTCTTCCGCCTTATCTTTGTTCGGAGTCGCTTTGGGCTCTCCTGCACAAGAGAAAAGCATGGATACCGCTGATACAAATAAAACTATATTTCTAATTTTACCATTCATACACTATTCTTCCGTCACAGTTTCCCCTTTATACAAAGCTATAATTCCCAGAGATTCTAGTGCAGCATCCTGCATCAACAACTGTTCAGCCCGTTTCGGGTCTGTTCCAGTCCAATCTTCATAAAACAGTCCGCTTGACAAACGAGCATTCTCGTATGCATAATCCAAGAAGTTAATGAATGTTTTGATATAATTACCTGCATTTTTGTAATAAGGTTCAATATCAATAAATGCACGAACTAATTTGGTTGTAAACCAAGGATCATGATCGGGATAAGCCAGAGCCAGTCCGTTTAGTGGACGTACAAAATAATTATATGCACCATCTGAAGAAGCAATGGCACTATCCAGATAAGTCTGTTCACCCGTTATCTTGTATAGCCGAACCCCATTGGAAATCATTGCACCTGTATTATAAGTCCATTTCACCTCCCGTATAGAACCGGATGCTTGTTTATCATTCCAATAACAACCATCCGCAGGATCACGCAAATTGGCAACAACCCAATCATACAACCGTTTAGCAAAAGCAAGCACCTCCGCTTTTTCCGACTGTGGACATACGGAATAATAGTCCAACAAAAACAATATCGCATATCCATTGGCACATGACGGTTTATTGGAATTTTCATTCCCCGGAATATTTTTTTCATCCTCATTCCACCAAAGTCCTCCCCCAAATGTATTGTCTTCACCGGACTTCAGAAATTCTACAATCTGCTTTGCTTTAGTCAGATAAGTCTGATTGTTTGTTAAACTATAAGCTTCCACCAAATCAATACCGACAATCGAATTATCATCATAATAACGGGTTCCACCACCAGTAGTGCCATTAGTTGAGGAGCCATATCCTCCCACATTCACACTTCCGGAAGAAGTACGGTAGTAAACATCAAACCGGTCTACCATATCCGTATAATTCACATCATAACCCAAAGCATGCAAAGCTGCAGCTCCGGATACCAGTCCGTCATACGGCCATAAGAAAGAAGCCGAGTTATCACCATCTTTCTTGGGATAATTTTCATTATACAATCCTTCTGTCGCCCCACTATTGATCCGGTAACACTGATTAATCAAATCAAACTGCTCTTTAGCGCGTTTATGATAAACGACTTCCTCTCCGGGTTCTGACGGAGTAATCGGTGTAGGCGGAATATATTTCTCTACGTCATCTCCGGCACAGGAGAATAATAGTGCCGGAAGAATAGCTAAAATAGTCTTTATCTTTTTCATAACTTAGTTTTATTAATTAATCGGAGTCACATTAGTAAATGTATGTATCATCAATCCATCCGCGTTCGTATCGATAGTGATAGTCGCATGCGTATAATCCAGACTACCTTTCATTTTCCAAAGGTGTTCCCATTGACTCCATTGGAACTCATACAAAGCATAGAAAGAAGCAGGTTCTCCACCCACCGGGCGTTCGGCACTCACATCATCGCCTCTACCCCAACACATAGTTCCATCATTCACTTGAGCTAAAAAGTAATAACGCTCCTCTATCCAACCAAAAGGAGGATTAGTTTCCGGTTTTGCCGGATCATAGAAACGAATATCACCTTCTCCTACAAATTTACCGTTACCAGCATATTCCAGTACAGCTATATCAGCAAATGTTGCTCCCCAGACGCAACGAACAGAAGAACCTATTTTTTCTGTCGTCATAGCCATTGTATTAAAGTTTACAGTCAGACGGGTTACCTCTTCGGAAGCAGTTACTGCCGTTTCACCATCACCCTCTCTCAACTTCGAACTGTCATCAATATAATAACTGAATGTTTCACCTGTCGTAGCAGACTTAAATGAGATATTTCCAGCAGACAATTTTGTATAAATCTGGAAAACTCCCTCTTCTACACAACGAAACGGAATTCCGCCTTGTCCACTGTTCTCCGTAGCCGAACCATATAAATACAATTCCGCCGGAATATTATCAATTCCCTCTCCACGAGTTACTGTGATAGTAGCCACCTTGTCGGTTCTCTTCACTACTCCACCTTTCGAAGCGTTTAGTGTCCATTTTATATCTCCGGTTTCCAAAGGATAAATGCCTGCATTTCTAGCAATCGTATTAATAGCTGCATGAGTGATTGACAAACTAGTCGCAGCTCCCAAATCACTTTTTACCGTAGCCAGCGGCTTTGAAAAATCGCCGTCTGCCTTGTCAAACAACACCTCGTACAATACAATTCCGCCATCTGCCGCGCCACCTCCTGACCACGACAACACAACAGGCGTTGGAGATGACACATCCAACTGGACAGAAGCAGGAGAACTCAATTCCGTAGGGACCGCAAAATCTGCGTTCAATTCATAATCTTCCTGGCATGATACCATTGCCAGAAGTACTGAACATATCCATAATATCTTTTTCATAATTATTCCTTTTTGAGTCGTTTAACCAATTACCAATTCGGATTCTGCTCCAAATTACCATTCAAGTCACGTTCAGCCTGTGGTATAGGCCACAAATAATGTCTATTTGCATTAAAGGTTCTGTTTTCAACCCGAACGTATCCGTCATCCGTACCTACCACATCATTTGTCTTTAGTCCGTGACACCATCCATTCAATACATTGTCCGCAATTCTCCAACGGATAATATCTTTATGACGATGTCCTTCCAATGCCAGTTCTGACCGACGTTCATTCCGCACAATCTCAATCAGTTTATCTTTAGAAGCTCCCTCTGGGAATTCCAGTGCTGAAGCAAGTGTAAATCCGGCCCTATCACGAATTGGTTTAATAGTTGCATCCCAAGCCGTCTTATCCAGTTCACCTAATTCTGCCAATGCTTCCGCATTCATCAATAAAATATCAGCGTAACGAATCAGAATCGGATTCAAACCAGAATAAAGAGTAGCACGATACGTATTATCCCAATATTTCTTAATATAATAACCGGTAGCCGAACAGTCTGAACCTACCCCATAACCATCTTTACCTTCACCTTTCTCACAGTTGATAACAACTTCTGTTCCGTCGGCCAAAGTATAAGAATTTCCAGTGTACATCACCGTTGCCTTCAAACGTGGGTCACGATTGGCATACGGATGACTTTCATCAAACGATGTTCCTGTTTCCTTAATTGTTTTTCCATCCAGCATAATATAACTGTCTACCAACTCCTGCAAAGGAGAAAGCTGGGAATATCCACCCAAAGTGGGCGGCAGGAAAACATACATCATCTGATGTTCACGACTAGTCGGACGATACTGTGCATCCAAAATTACTTCAGAGTTGTATTCATTAGCAATCTCAAACAATCCTGCATAACTTCCAAAGAGTTTAAAGCCTCCCTCTGTCATAATGGTAGAAGTGATATTTTTCACTTGCATCCAATTACCTTCAAACAAATAGATTTTAGCTTTAATCGCCATTGCCGCCCAACGGGTAATCCGGCCTTTATTATCCGCATCATAAGAAGTCGGCAAATAGTTACCATTAATCACTTCATCCAGATCGGCCAAAACATTTGCTATTACAGTGGCTTTGGCCGTACGTGCAATCGACATACTTTCTTTAATAGAAAGCACTTTGGTAGTATAAGGAACATCTCCGAATTTCGTATACAACTCATAATAATTATAAGCACGAAGCACTTTTGCCTCGCCAATATAACGTTTCTTCAATTCAGGATCCAAATCCGGTACGCGATCAATATTCTCCAATAGTTCATTACACATACGAATCCCCGTATAACGTCCGTCCCAAACCTTTTTCACGTAAGGGTCTGCTGTAGAATATGAACCATTACCGATATTCTGTGTAGCATCGTTCGGTTGCTTGGTATAAGCATTGTCCGTCATTGCTTCACAATAAAGCTGTTCGTCCATATTTCCCAAATAGGTATAGCAAGTATTCAACGCCTTGACAGCTGCTTCAGGATCCTCTTCCCAATAAGTCAAGTCCGTTTCTCTGTCATACGGTGCCGTATCCAAGTCAACACAAGAGGCACCGCCCACTACCAAGACAGCAGATAAAATCAAATTCTTTATAGTTGTTTTCATCACGGTACAGTTTAAAATTTAACATTAAGTCCAAATGAATATACTCTTGCCACAGGATAAGAACGACCACTACCGTCTCCGGTATATTCCGGGTCCCATCCGCCTTTCATCTTCGTGAAAGTCAACGGATTCTGCACACTGGCAAAGATTCTTAAATTCTTGACATAGAGTTTTTTCATCCATTGTTGCGGGAAAGTATATCCAATCTGCGCATTTTTCAAACGCAAGTATTTAGCATCCTGAATCCAGAAATCTGATTTCGCTGCATTATTAGCAGATTCCGCACCCATTGTCAGACGGGGATAAGTAGCATCCGGATTATTCGGAGTCCAGCGATCTTGATGGAAATCCATTACAGGACCTTCATTGTTATTATGGAAAGCCTCTACAGATTCACCACGCATCCACTTGTTACGTTTTCCTACTCCTTGCCACATCATCGAGAAATCAAAACCTTTATATTCCAAACCATAGGTGAAGCCGAAAGTATATCTTGGGAAGTCATTACCAACAATAAAACGGTCATCGTCCGGTTTAATCACACCATCGCCGTTCTTATCCAAATAACGAATATCTCCCGGTTTCGGTGTAATACCTTCCAAGTGCGGTCCTTTCTGACATTCTTCCTCATTCTGGAAAAATCCATCCGAACGATATGCATAGTAAGAGTACAACGGATAACCTTCCTTGATAATTGTCTGTACATCCGAGCCACCGATAATTTCCGTACCGCGTGTATCTATTACTTCATTAAAGCTATCTGAAATATTTCCGGCGAAGTTATGCACTACCGGACCAGTCTTCAAACGATAACTTACTGATAATTCCCATCCTCTCGTCTCGACCTTACCAGCGTTTTGAATCGGGGCACCATTACCAAACAATCCGGGAACCGGTAAATTCACCAAAATATCTTTTGTACGATTATTGAAGCAATCAAAAGTAATATTCAAATCATTATTCAACAATCCCAATTCGAAGCCGATATTAGCCATACGGGTAGTTTCCCATTTGAGATCAGGATTTGTAGAAGCAAATGTAGCCGTCTGCGCCAATTTATCTCCGAAGCTGATGCCGTTAGTCACAGACACCGTCTGCATGTATTGATAGGCACCAATACGGTTATTACCTACCAATCCCCAGGAACCTCTAATTTTTAGAGAAGGAACATACGGTTTCAATACAGACCAGAATTTTTCCTCCGAAATACGCCATCCTGCAGAGAAAGAAGGGAAGACTCCCGAACGGTTTCCTTTAGCAAAATAAGAAGAGTAGTCATTACGGATATTAAATTCCAGTAAATATTTCTCATCATAATTATAAGTGGCTCTTGCAAAACCGGAATAGATAGCCCAGTCACTTCCCGAACCTGTATTACTTACCTTATCACCACTCAAATCACCTACAAAAATGTCGTATTTAGAATCTTCCGTCAAACGACTGGTAGAGAATTGTTTTTCAGAGAAACCTTCATAAGCATACCCCAGTAATCCACCGATAGAGTGCTTTCCTATCTTCGTATTATAAGTCACCATCAGATTGGTAGTGATATTCTTGGAACGGTAGAATTGCTCGGTCAACTTGTTTTCAGTATCTCCCGTACCTTCAAAAGCTTTCCGGTTTTCATGCAATTTATTATTCCACACGCGTCCACCAGCACTTCCAATCAGTTTCAGTCCTTTATATACTTCCCATTCGGCTTGTATGGTTCCCAATAATTCATCATTCACATTCTGGCGATAACCGCCTTCTTCCAAACGTTGTAAACCGTTTGAGTTACTTCCGGCTGGATAATTATAACTACCATCCTCATTCTTGATCGGATAAATCGGTGGCATGCGGTTTGCCTGCTCGATAATCCATTCCGTCCAGTAAGCATGTTCTTTAATGTCATTACGGGCAAATTGAGAAGTCAAATTCAATGTAAAGTTATTCGTCACCTTATGGCTTACATTCAGACGTGCATTGTAGCGCTTATAACCATAATCAGGTCCCTTGAACATACTACTCTGATCCAGATAACCCAGAGAAGCCATATAAGACAACTGATCGTTACCGCCTGTCATCGAAACATTGTGTGAACTTTGAGGAGAATTACGATTATAAAGTTCTTTCACCCAATTTACATTCGGACCACCATTTCTATATTGCGCAATCTGCTCGGGAGTGAATTTTGCAGCTCTTCCCGAATTAACAGCCGCTTCATTATACAGTTCAGCGTATACCCACGAGTCTGCTATCTTAGGCAATGAAGTAGGTTGCTGAACACCATACATAAAATCATAAGAGATTTCCACCTTACCAGCTTTTCCTTTCTTGGTAGTGACAAGTACCACACCATTGGAAGCACGTGAACCATAAATAGCAGTAGAAGAAGCATCTTTCAAAATAGAAATCTGCTCAATATCAGCCGGATTCAGATTGGCGAGCGATCCTTCAATTCCGTCAATAATCACCAACGGATCATTGTTGTTCATCGTATTCAAACCACGGATATTAATAGAAGGCACACTACCCGGAGTAGAACTTCCCTGCTGAATTACCAAACCGGGAGTCGTTCCCTGCATCGCTTCCAATACATTAGAAATCGGTTTTCCTTCCAATTCATCCGTAGAAACAGAAGACACAGCTCCTGTCAGGTTGACTTTCTTCTGCACGCCGTAGCCTACCACTACCACATCTTTCAAAGCAACCACATCCGACTTCAACACCACATTGATAAACTGGCGGCCGTTCACCGGAACTTCCTGTGTTTCATATCCTATTGAGGAAACTACCAATACCGCTTTTGAAGCAACATTCAGTGAAAAATTTCCATCCATATCCGTAGCCGTACCCGTAGATACACCTTTCACCAGCACGGTAGCCCCAATCACGGGTTCCCCGTCTGCCATTACCTTACCTTTCACTGCGATTGTATTAGATTGCGCATACAGTTTGGAACCAACAGCCACATTCATACAAACAATCAACATAACAGCCAATAATTGCCAACTCGAAAATGCCGCTCTGAAAAGCCGGCGGGCAAATTGCGCGTTCAATAGATTAGATTGTTTCATAACATTTTATATTTGAATTAATAGAAGAGTTATCATATATTATAAGATATTAAGTTGGGACAAAGCAAAGGAATAAGCCCCTAAAGCAACGGCTCTGCTTGCTCCTAATGTAGAAACAGCAATGCCTATTTTCTTGTGACAGGCATAATGTACCTCTCTCTCCGAAAATGGTATTTTCACCATCTTGTCTTTTTCTTCCAGAAATTTATCAAATGCCTCTTTTTCGGACAGATTGAACACCTCCATCTGCAAACAAGGGAAAGAAGCTCCTGCAAACGTGCCAATCTGCCGATTCATCTCATTCATAATTCCCGGAAGTATGTATTTAGCCGCTCCAGCCACTCCTCCGCCAATCACTACCAAGCCATCAACAATATTCAATGCACGGATGATAGCATCACCGGCCATCTCTCCCAGTTCGTTAAAACTCCGGACAGCAGCCTGCTGATCTCCCTCTGCAGTCCCTTCGGCAATATCATATATATCTTTGGGAGTCAAAGAAGAAGCATCCTTTCCGGTCAATTCCTGATATACTCGCCTGACAGCCCTGATGCTGACACTTTCTTCCGCGATCATTTCGGGATATTTCTTATTCCGCATAATCCAGACGTCGCCGCCGCAACCGTTGTCTCCGGTCAGTAACCGGCTGTCAATCACCACTCCGGCACCAAACCCTGTACCCAGCGTAATTCCGAGCAGGTTCTTATATACCTTACTGCTGCCTGCTTCTTTCAGGCGTTTATTCACTTCGGGCAAAGTGCCTGCCAAGGCTTCGCCATAAGCAAACAAATTACCGTCATTATTAATAAAAACCGGAATACCAAACTGTTCCCTCAAATAAGGTCCAAGTGCCACTCCTCCCCTGAAGGCCGGGAAGTTGGGCAAGTCACCAATAATTCCATGCTCATAGTCAGCAGGCCCGGGGAAAGCAAAACTGATAGCTACCGGAAGTTTCGGCAATCGTTTTTCAACTTCCAGGAAACCTTCTACAAGAACAGACAAGCAACGCTCCAAGTCGTCGGACGCTGCCGGAAGGCAAATAGGTTCCACTATTTCGCGACAGCCTTGTATGGCTGAAAACACGAAATTAGTGCCTCCCGCATCGAGCGTCATTACGATTCGTTCATCATGTTCATACATAGTTCTCAAGATATTAGATGATTTATTTCATTATTAAAAGCGTACGTAAGCTTTGATCGTTACACATTCTTTTCCTGCAGATTTACCATACGGGGCAATGGTATATTCTTTCACCCCGGCAGGAATGATAAATGTTTCGGCATAATGTACCACGAAAGGTTCAAAAGCATGAGTAGGACTCTCAACTACGGCCTCTTCTCCCTCCAACAGATTCAGTACATTTACACTATCGTTTGTATGATGCAATACCGGTGATGAGAAACGGTGACGGCGGGTTTCGATAAATTCGTTCGGATGCAATCCGGTACGTTCTTCTATCCAGCCTTCTCCGGAAGCAACCTCCTTGAACTGGTTGCGAAGATGTTCATTCACATATTCCGTATCCCGGTTCCAGTTGATTACGCATTTACCACGTTCCACATTGATCGGACGCGGTTTTCCATCCAGTCCCAAGCGTTGCCAGTCCCATAGTTTGAAAGTAAAAAGGTTCGGAGTCGAACTGATTTCAAGCACCATACTGTTGGCACCGGAACAATGAACCGTTCCTCCCGGAATCAGGAAGTGATCGTGTTTCTTTGTCGGAATCTTATTTACGTACTTTTCTGCGTCGAACACCAATTCACCTTTTTGTGCCTTACGCAAATCGTCGATCATCGCTTCTTTATCAACACCTGTTTTCACTCCCAGATAAACTACGGCATCTTCTTCCGCATCTACCATGTAGTAACTTTCATCCTGTGTATAGTACATACCGAAACTATCACGGATAAATTGAGTGGTAGGATGCACCTGCAAACTCAAATTACCTCCACCTATCGTATCCAAAAAGTCGAAACGGATGGGGAAGTCTTTTCCAAAGCGTGCTTCCACCGGTTCACCAAGCAACTCTTTACTTTTCAGCAAAACCAAATCGACCGAAGGAAGTTCGAAGCGCACTCCGTTCACCTCAAAATAAAGGCTGTTCTCTTCAGGTACACAGTCAAAGCACCAGCCGAAATTTTCGCGTTCACGATCCAGGTCGCAAACCTCTTTCATCCATTGACCACCCCAGGGAGCCGGATCGAAGAAAGGAACTACCCGGAACGGTGTGTTCACCGTTGCCTCTACCCCTTTAAAGAAAGTATCCTTATCAATCATCTTCGGTGTCCCGGCCACATGGGTGTCAATCCAGAATTCTACCCTGTCAAACAATCTTTCCTTATACCTATCACATACTCTCCAATCGTTGAAATACCCTCTCTTGTATTGCAAAGAAACAGCATCGTTCCGATTGTCTATACCTAAAGCTTTTACCTCATGCCGGCGGAAACGTTGTTGGATTTCCCAACGTGCCATATCCGCATAAACTACCATCGCATCCTGCGGAGCAACAACAGCAGCTCCCGTACCTATGATTACAATGGTTTCTTTCGCTTCACTGATTTGCTTCCGTGCAGCAGCCACCTTATCCGCATCCAAATAATCTTCCAGCTTCAAATTGGTAACATAGCCGAATAACACATCTTCAGTCATGAAGCGTTCTGTCAACGTTTGAATTTCTTTTTCCGGTTTCATCAAATCACGTACATTCATCACTCTTCCGGAGAATTCTTTTGAAAAAGCATCCAGCACTTCTTCTTCATATACTCCTGTATATAAATCCACAGCCAGCACTTTTCTTGCATCCATTTTCTTTTTTAACATAGAAATGATACTATCCCAACCCTGAACAAGCATCCCCGTCAGCTTCGTAGAAGGAAATTTATCATAATTAGCTTTTCTCATGTTTATAGCGTTTTTAAATTTTATATGTTCATACATACTTTCAATTGTGCAAATATATAGATTTTATTTTTATTCCAAACAAAACTTGGATTATTTTTTGATAAATCTTATATTTGCTGAAAATAAACCAATCAGAATAGATATGAAATTAGATCATAATAGTGATAAACCGCTTCATATTCAGGCAGAAGAGATACTAAGAAGACTCATAGAATCTGAAGAGTACAAAAACGGGAAGCTATTTCCCAACGAGGTCGAATTGTCTGAACAATTACATATTTCAAGGAACACATTAAGACAAGCTATCAACAAACTCGTGTTTGAGGGGCTTTTGGTGCGAAAGAAAGGTTACGGAACGAAGGTAGTAAAGAAAGGTATCGTAGGCGGAGTAAAGAACTGGCTTAGTTTCTCACAGGAGATGAAGATGTTAGGTATCGAGATTCGCAATTTCGAGCTGCATATCAGTTTAAAGCGTCCAACTGAAGAAATCGGCACATTCTTTGATTTAGGTTCCAGTCCCGACACTCGCTGTGTAGTGATGGAGCGCGTCAGAGGAAAAAAAGAATATCCGTTTGTTTACTTCATCTCTTATTTCAACCCCAATATTCCACTGACAGGAGAGGAAGATTATACACGCCCATTATACGAAATGCTGGAAACCCAATATAATATAGTGGTAAAAACCAGCAAAGAGGAGATTTCAGCCAGACTTGCAGGGGAATTTATTGCAGAGAAACTGGAGATAAAATCCAATGACCCTATATTAATAAGGAAAAGATTTGTTTATGATGTGAACGGAGTACCTATTGAATACAACGTCGGGTATTATCGGGCAGACAGCTTTACTTATACAATAGAGGCAGAGAGATAGACCGTATGTTCATACATATATAATATAAGGAGGCTATTTTAGAAGTTGAAATCTCTATCTTTCCTTTAAAATAACCTCTTTATATCATCTCTCTTTCCATAATCATGTCCTACCCGTCATTTATTATCGAACTACCATTAGAGCATCCGGCAAGAATCCGATCCAGACTTTCATCCACAACACCTATCATCTGAAGTTTGGATAATAAATGATAGTAGGAAGTTTTTCCTACTCCTTCTATTCTCAACAGACTTTTCCACCCTCTTCCCGATACTATATCCAACAAATCTTTCACCGTTCGAACATCTTGATTATACAAGATATTAGCCAACCGGGTATCAGCTACTTTACGAACAGGCAATTGAAGTATCCACTCCTCCTGCCCAACATTTATATTCTTATTATTG